>Ga0247837_1002052_pt1 | contig 39408 bp, 34 predicted proteins | sample LaCtaG_2_FD_187115 | JGI IMG/M metagenome (GOLD analysis project Ga0247837, IMG submission 187115) | Freshwater microbial communities from meromictic Lake La Cruz, Castile-La Mancha, Spain - LaCruzMarch2015_14.5m | ecosystem: Environmental > Aquatic > Freshwater > Lake | place: Spain: Castile-La...
CACTGAGTGAGTCTCTGGCACGTCTACAAAGTTGAGAATAGAGCGAATCACTCCCTCTCCCTGGTTTCCACAAAGAAAGTGTTCACAATGTGCAGAGGCTCTGCCAGATTCAGTACAGACACATCAGAGCTCTCCAAGACTGAGTTATTGGCAAACTGTCGTGGATTCCTACTGCTCAATTCTCGTAGCTTCAGCAGAAGCTGAGGACAGAATTGGCTTTGGAAGAGTACAGCAGAGGTGCAAACAGTCACTTTACTGCTTCATGGCAGACTTGTCTAGGAACTGAGTGCGTCAAATGTGACAGTGGACTGACCTTGGTAGTATCGGGGTACCATTCAGCCCTGTTTTCTGAAATATAGACCTGCAGTTAACTACTACGCTCCAATCGCAATGCCCTGGTTTCGCAAAAAAACTCAATTCTCAGTTTCAGTATAGGTGTTAGGACGTCTCTCCCTCTACACCACTGAAATCCGTTACTACTACTCCCACAAGTCCGGTTAGTTTTCCTGCGGTATTGCACAAGGTGTGTTGATGTGAATTAATAGGTTTAGGGCCACTGAAGTCTGAGAAAGACACATCTTGGATAGTGAACATACTTCATGCATGGAAACCTCCTCTGGGCAAGGCGCTACCCTAGCATCTGTAAAGTCAGTCTCGAATGAAGTCGTCCTTTAGCAACACAGTTTGAGAGAGAATGTATCAAAAATTAGAGTTTAACGATACTCTGACTGAGGTCTACAAGGACATATCAATACCTGAACATTGCCCTGGCTTGGAGGGAGTTCATGGACTGACAACAGCTCTTAACAGTGTAAACTCTCCATGCAAAGAGCCACTATTCCAAGTTACCGATGCTTACGATCGTTCGCTAGAATAGTGACGTGCTGAAGTGCACCGGGGCATACAAAGATGAGGTGTTACATTATTTATAAAGTGCGTAACAGCACGGAGAGAGAATATGATGAGAAAGGTTCTACTGCATCATTCAGCATCCCCTCTCGGTTCCACGCACGTCAACATTACATGCACTGGATACCCCGTTATCGTAGGCTCGAGTTGTTATTGCTCTCTGACCTGCATCCACGTCCTGCTCGCCAGTTTATTCATGTGCAGTCTTACGAGAATGACTTTCTTCGTTATTAGTTGAAATATGTTGCGCGCTTTCGCCAGCAAGCGAGTGGCAGTGGTGCTTTCAGGCTGTGGCGTGTACGACGGCAGCGAAATAACTGAGTCCGTAGCAGTGCTGGTTCACCTGTCCAAAGCAGGCGCACAAACCCAGTGCTTCGCCCCAGACCTCAAGCAAATGCACGTTGTCAACCACAGCACAGGACAGCCTGGCTCTGAAGAGTGACTCTCACACAGACGCAATGTGCTCGTTGAGTCCAACCGCATTGCCCGAGGCAGTTGCCAGCCTCTCAGCAAACTCAATGCAACCCAATTCGATGTACTCTTTATGTAGGCACTCATCTTCCCTGGTGGCTTCGGAGCGGCCAAGAACCTGTCTACCTTCGCTACTCAGGGCGCTGACCTGACTGTCAATGAGGAAGTGGCCCGAGCTATTCAGGCCTTCAAAACTGCTCACAAGCCTATGGGCTTCTGCTGCATCGCTCCCATCCTCGCTGCTAAACTGCTAGGTCGTGGAGCTGTACTCACTCTCGGATGCCGCCAGCCAGAGACTCACTGGCCCTTTGGAGGAGCGTTGGGAGCGGCGGCAGCCCTGGGCAGTGAAGTGAAGGAATGCCAAGTAGGCGAAGTGTGTGTGGACGCAGGCAGCAAGGTGGTGAGCACTCCTGCCTACATGAAGGGCTCAGCCGCCCCTCATGAAGTCTTCGAAGGTATCGGACGTCTGGTCACAGAAGTGTTACAGCTGATTTCCAAGCACTAAGTCTACACCAGCCTAGTGACTAGTCCACTGCTCCATCTCTCTTCTCAGCTCCTGGGAGTCCGCAGTCGGGCCCTGCAGCCAGGGCAACCGCATTGCTTCTTCGCAGGAAGTACGCTGGTGGGGGTCGTGCATCATCAGCTTCTCCAAGAAGGCGCAGAAGTCGCGAGTAAATACCCCCTTGTTTTGTAGAGCGTTGGTCTGCAGTCGCCAATATCGCGCAGGGTCCGTTTTGAACACCTTGTAGTAGTTGTCCACCAGCGTAGCCAGACGGAAAGGCGGCGTCCCTGTGCGCAGCAGGTAGGCCACTACTCCAATAGAAAACACGTCTGCTGATCTGCCGTCGTACTGGTCTCCTCTGACGACTTCGGGAGCCGTGGTGTTGGTTCGGCCTCCAGGACTCAGCAGTTGGTCCACATGCTCGTAGGCCGCCAGTCCGAAGTCTGTAAGGATCAACTGAAACTCAGCATCCAACAGCAGGTTATCCAACTTGATGTCACGGTGCGCCACACCTACAGCATGGCAAGCAGTCACTGCTTCCAACAGCTGTTTCGTGTAGGCGCGAGCCACGGGCTCAGGTAGACCCTGATTCCTTCGAGCTTTCACAGCCTTGGCCACGTAGGAAAATAGCTCCCCATGAGGCGCCAAGTCGAGGGCAATATAAGATACAGTGGTCAGTTCCTCGTCTGCGGCCTTGAATTCCCCCTGGCTACTGTGGGCTCTCATGCCCACGACTCTGGGATGCAAGACCCTTTCCAGAGCCGCGACTTCGGTTTCGTACGTCTGCTGGCTGTCCTTGAAGACTTTGAGTGCGACAGACTCACCAGTCGTGACGTCCACAGCCCGCCACACGTCTCCGCAGTCGCCCGAACCCAGCTTTTCGCTGGCCTTGTAGTTGTGGATTGTGCCCTTGCTAATCATATTTTATTTCCCCTGCAGAATTCGTGCTACGTGGCAACAACCATAATGGCATTTTCTCAGGCGCAAAGCCACAAGCCAGCTAACGCTTTATTCTTGACTCCTAACGCTACTCACTTCTACTGGCAGGACCGCGTGCACACAGAGCTCCTCATCAAGACTCGCTTCAACCGTGCTCAGGCCGCTGAGTTCCGAGGCAGTGCCACTCCCACTTCCAGTCACAGGAACTACGACTTGCCTCGTTTACGCCAGGGACGTCTCTGGCAGCAGCGCCAGGCTATCTTCGTCAAAAACCTACCCGCTCAACTGGTCCGCTCCAGCAGCAGTCCTCGCAAGCCTTGGCGTCTCACAAAGCGCAGCTTACCTTCCCATCAGACCTTACGCCTACCTCGACACTGTAACGGCGGACAAATTCCAGCCCCGCCCTCAGAAGACCGCACAGCCTTTCTGCACCTCTTCAGCCCCACTTGCCATTGGAAGCCCAACCAACTGCCTGCTGACGCCACTTTCGCTGAGTTTACTATGGCTGCTAAATCACATTAGCTCCATTTGTAGTCCACACTCTGCTGCCTTCGTCTAGGCAGCTCTGACCTGCTGTCCTGTGCTCTGATTTCACGCAGTGCAGTTTCATACTTGCTTCGAAGCACCTCATTGGTAGCGGAGAGTCGCGAGTTCTCCGCCTGCAGACAGCGCACTTGCTCTGCCTGCTGTTTGCTCAGTGCACTGAGTTGTTCAGACTGGTCTCGCAGCACTTGTCCACTGAGTTCCCACTGTTCGAGCTGCTTGGTGGCGGCCTCCAGTCGCTGCAAAGCACTTTGCCAGTCCGACTGTACGTGGCCCAGCTGAGTGCGCAGCTCTGTGTTGCAGTCATTCAGTTGTTGCAGGGACTTGTTCGCTTCCTGGACGAGTTTCTGCAGTCGCTTCGTCTCTCGATCTCGCTCGTTTAAGGAATGTACGAGTTGCTCGTTCTCTGCAGTTTTCGCTTGCACCTTTTCTTCCAGCAGCGCTGTGAGTTCGAAGGACTGCTCCAAGGTACGACGCAGGGCTCCGCTGCTCTTCCCGCGGGAGTGAGAGCGATTTAAATCAGCCTTAGCAGCCATTATGCAGCGCTCTGTAAGAGAAAGCTCCCGTTGTGGAAATCATCGAGATTAGTCCGTGGTGAACTTCTCCTACATTCGAGCGCAGGGTGTAGTATGGAGGAACTGGAAGAGCTGCTGTCACTAGCGCGCCTGCACCCCGGAGCTCTGCCTGTGCCCAGTTTGGAGCCAATTCTGCAGCAGTTGGCTCAGAACTTGCGGGGCCCTACCTGTCTCCTAGCCCTGAGTGTGGTTCGGGAGCTGATTCCCGAGTCTGGTCCCGAACTTGAAGCTGTGTTCCCTCCACTGCTCGGTGAAATCTTTCGTTGTCTCTGCGAGGCTGGGGAACCAGAAGCCAAGGCCTGTGCAGAAACGCTGCGGCAGTACGCAGCTCGCAACTTCGAGCAGGTGGCCTCCGCTGCTTGCAGACAGGGACTGCAGAGCACGAGGTGGCAGGGACGTCAGAGGACTTTGCAGCTGCTTCAGACGCTGCCCAGGGAGGGCTGGCGACAAGACAACGTGAGGTCTGTGCTGCAACAGGCAGAGGAATTGCTGCGAGACTCTTCCGTGCTAGTGCAGGCCCAAGCTCGCTCTTTCCTCCGCGGCACTGCTTCCAGTGCTTTGGAGGCTAAACAAGCGCCCCAACTGGAGGAAGTGTGCAAGTCCCCTGTGCCCAGCAAGACTGCTCCCAATGGTCTGGAGTTCGGCTTCATTCCTTACGACATCGCAGCTCAGCTCCAGGAAAGCGACCCCAGAGCACGGGCCCGAGCAGCGGAGGCTCTGGAAGACTTACTGGCCACCGCTGACTTAGAGGCCCTCGTTCCCTGGATGCCGGCTTTCTTTCGGCTGTTGCGGAAACTACTGCAGGACTCTGGTCTGAAAGTGACTCAAAGCGCTCTGACAATGGTCGCGACACTGCTAGGCCAGCCCAGCATTGCCAGACACGTGCACGCAGCTCCCCTGGTCCCCCTGTGTTTGGAGAAGCTGGGAGACAGCAACGTCCACACCCGACAAGCTGCCTTTCGCACTTTCGGAGTACTGCTCAGAGAGGTCCCTCAGCGTCTGCTGTTTCCGCACTTGCAGGGAGCAATGAGCAGTGCGAACTGGCTGATGCGAGTAGGCGCACTGCACGTATTCCTGGCAGCCCTCCTAGTTCCCCAGGACCTCCAACTTGACTTCGAAGACTTACTACAACCTGTAGCGGACCTCTTGGAAGATCCCAAGCCCAAGGTGGTTTTCGCTGCTTTGGAAACTTTGGCTGTGCTAGGACAGCACTTGGGACAAGAAATTGTCATTCAGGTGGCTCCTACTGCAGAGGAGCGTCTGAGGAAGCGCTGGGAGTTGCCGCTGCCTACACTTAGAGAAGACCACATTGAATTTCCCCGCGACACGGACCTGAGCTTCACCCCTTCAGACGTTTCTCTCCCAGCACTGAGACCCCAGGTCACTAGCAAGCGTTCAGTAGTATCTGCTCCAGTGCGAGAGCTTCAGCAGTGTGTGAAGGCCTGTGAGGCACGCAGTCCTGCCTTACAACAGGCCGCCCTGTCCCAGTTGCGGCGGCTGTTAAAGCGTCACAGCTCAGTGCTTTCGGAAACCTGGCAACACCCTGTGGTGCTGGCTCTCGTGAAGCAGGCCAAGTCCCAGACTATGGCGCGCCCAGCCTTTCGAATGCTGCAGGAGTTGGTGGAAACGCTCGAGTTCGGACTGGACGGCCACTTGGAGATATTATGTGACCTAGCAGTGCGCAGGGCTTCTGAACTGACAGAAGCGGAAGGCTTACTGCAGGCGCTCTGCAAGCAGTCCTCCGAAGAGCGCGTACTGCAAGTACTGCTGAGCCAGGCCAAGTCTGCTCCCACTCCCCAGACTAAACTGCACCTGTGTGTGGCTTTTCAAATCGTCTTGCGCAGACTTCTCATGGCTCCACGACAGCTGAGAAGTGCGGACAGACTCTGGGCAGTGCTGGGCGCTTTCTTTGCGGAGGACTCGCCACAAGTCAGAACTGCTGCTAGAGAAGCACTGGGAGTGCTGCGACTCACTTTTCGCTCTGAAGCGGAAGTCAATAGAGCGCTGTTTCGAGCCTTGCCAGAAGCCCTGGCACTGGAACTCAAAAGCGCACTTCTACAGGAAGTGTTGCCTACTGCCCGCCAAGGCAAGAGCGCTAGTCCTGTCAGGCCCCGACACTCCCCTCTTCAGGACGAAAGTTCCATGGATACAGTCCTAAACTCAGCAGAAGACGACCTGCTTTCTAATGATTGGCAGATTCGACACAAGGCAGTGGGCAGGCTGGAAGCACTGGTGGAGCGAGTGACGCCCTCCTCCTTCAAAGCCACTAGATTTGCCAATTTGTTGTCACGTGCAGCCGCAGACAAGAACCCCAGTGTGTGTCTGCGAGCTCTGGAGTGCATAGCACTCAGTCTTCCCTCTCTCGGAAGAGTGCTGGAGTTGCACTGTGCTGCATTGGTGAAGACCCTGTGCAGAGCACTTCTGTCCAGTCCTGCAGTGAGAAAGGCAGCTGTCAGTGCTCTCAGAGAGCTGCTCACCTACTGCAAAGGCAGTGGGCCTGCTTTGGCTGCGACTCTCTCGACTGCAGGAAGCCGCACACGAGTGCAGGCCCTCACTGCTGTGGCTGACCTCCTCCCTCAGATGGAGATCAGCGCTGCCAATCGTCTGCAGCGGCTTTTGGACTTGTAGTATAGTTATGGCGCGAGCGCCTGATTATGGCTCGAGTCTGTTGAGCTCTGCCAGATCCACAGGCCGTCTGGGCCTAATTGACGACCTGAAGGACAACCACGAGCGCTTGCTGAGTTCCATATCCCAACAACTGCAAGCTCAGGAGGCACGCTTGCAGGAGGAAGTCACACTGCTGCAAGCTGAAAACCTGCGTCTCAGAGACTTGCTCGCTAGTAAGGACCAGGAGCACCACACCACTCTCGACCGCCTGCGGAGTGACGCCCAGAGTAGGGAAATAGAGCTGCGCAGACATACGGAAGCCACTGTGCAGGCGTTGGAAGACCGTCTGGAAAGTCTGCGGATGTCACTGGCCAAGGAGCAGGACGAACGCAAAGAGTTGGACGCAGAAGTACTGGACGCGAGACGCCATGACCAAGCAGAACTAGCTGCTCTGCATGCCCGGAATCAAGAAATCCAGAGTGAATTCGACCTGATCAAGACCAAGACACTGCCGCTCAAAGACCGAGAAACGGACCTGCTGCGGTCTGAACTGGAGCAAACACGTTCTGATGTGTTTCTCCTGCAGGAGCAACTCAGTCTGCGGGAGCGCAAGGAAGTAGGCTTGAGGACGGAGCTGGAACGTGTGCAGGCCAGTTCAGCCCGGGACCTGACTAGTTTGCAGGAGACTATCAAGGCCAACCACCGGGCTATGGAGCTGCAGGACGAGGACATGGCGCGACTTCGCAAGGCCAAAGACGAAGCCCGAGTGGAAGTTCGCCGTCTGCAGAGCAGCTTAGCTGAAACTCAGCAGGAGCTGGAGATTCTTCGCAACCGCTACGCTGACCTGCAGCAGCAGTATTCTCGCCTGGACGCCCTAGTGCGAGGACGCAAGAAGGCGTAGTCAGTTCTTTCGTAGTTCCAGCATAGACGCTTGGTCAGGAAGTAATAATGATAGTCGGGAAATCTGCGGCGTACAAGCTGGCCTGCGTCCGAGCCTTCTCGGGAGGCTCAGCGGAGACTGGGCTGTGGCAGCGGCACAGCTCGCAGCTCAAGGTCATGCACACCAACCAGTGGCCCATTCCTTACTATCGCCGCGTGGGCGTGCCACGCACCCTCTTCCCAGAGAACGACTACAACGTCAAGATCATGAACACCGAGGTCGACAACACTGACGAGGTGAACGTGGCCATGACTGAGCGCTTCTTGCGCACCACTGTCTGGGGACAGGAAGTACTGGAGACCATCAACACCGAAGGCACTGCGCAGGGCCACAAGCTGACCATGGTCAAGTCGCCCAGTGCAACTGCCACTATCTACATGGACGACCTGCTCAAGCACGTGCACTTCGCCCGCGGAGAGAACGCCCGCATCCTCAAGAAGCACAAGTTCGCCAGTGCTCTAGACTAAGTCTCTCTCTAAGGCAGAATGAATAGAGCGCCTGGACGAGTGACAAACCACCCTTTGGCACTCGTGTCCTGCCCTGTGTTGTGGACCTTTGGAGGGCTTTACATGACAGTGAATGCTTTGCACTGCTACGTGAACTACCCGCAGGCCACCAACTCCCTCGCCCTGCTGTGTCTGGCAGTCCTCACAGACCTGGGCATGGTGCTGACGCTAGCCAATGTGCTGCACCTGGCTCTGCAGTTGCCCACCGCAAGCCTGGCTCTGGCCTTTCAGAAATGGACACAGGTGGTACTGTGGGTTGGACTTAGTGTGCTGTTAGGGGCCAATTGGTGGCTGGCGGACTTCGACTGTGCACCTATGAGCAGATTCCTAATGGAGTGTATGGGATTGTATATATTTCTGACTATCGGCACTTTCGCGTACTTCTGGAATCTGTAATAGCGTAATAGCTAAGTAATGTTTTTCGAAACCAAAAGGACAACTTATCTGCCAGGCTACACAGGCCACGTCCCTCATAACTACTATGAAGAGGTGGAGCAGCCGGAGCCAGGCCCTCCCCGTGCTCAGATCCCTGGCTATGCTGGCTATATTCCCTCTGTGCAGGCGGAAAACCTGTATGGAACTACCTATGGCAAAATCTCCTACTCCTCCGCTACCAAGAACTTCCCGAAGGGCAGGGACCACGTCCCGGCTCACAAGTACAAGACGGCGTACCAGGACCAGTACATCAACCTAAGCACAGTGCAGGAGCCTAAAGCCGCTGACGTGCTGGGCGTGACTCGGAAGCAGGACACACCCACAGTAGTGGTGCCCGTGACCACCGCCAACGCCTTCTGGGGTGTGGAGGACGAAGAAGCGGAACTCAGAGAGAGCAAAAGGGCTTTCTTCGATAACCCTGCCCAGCACCAGCAGGAAGAAGGCAAGGCGCAGAGTCCTGAAGCTGCGAAGACGGTCTTTTACGGGATGAATCCAGAGCCGACGGAGCCACAGAAGCTGGGTGAGCCTGTGCCTGGGTATACAGGCTTCTCAAGGAAGGTCACGGCTTGCAATATTTTTGGACTCACGTATGCTCAGGCGCGGAAAAGCGCTTCGGAAAGACTGGAGGAGCAGCGCCAGGAGAAAGCCGAAGTGCTGCACACTCGGGCCCAATTCGTCCCAGAATACCTAAAGTAGACATGGACTTCCCCCAGCCTGTCTGCCAAAGCTGCGCCCAAGCCTTCACTCTCTCCCGAGTTCCCTACCTACTTAGCTGCCAACACCTCCTTTGCTCTGTCTGCTGTGCACAACTCGAAGACTTTTGCCTTGTAGAGGACTGCCATGCCCAACTTGACTTCCAAGGGATGCTGCCTGCTCTGGACCTGCTAGATGTCCTCACTCTGCTGAGGCAAGAAGTTGCTAAGTCCCCAAGTGAGGCGGCAATACTAGCGAAGCCGCAGACTTGGGCGAGTTTGAATCGAGCGAAGCTACGCTGCAACTTCACTTTGCAGGGCAGAACGTGTCAATTCGATCAAAACATCTGTCCTTTTAGTCACGAGCCTCTACCTTACTTGGAACGTGATACTTGGTTGTGTGAATGTGGGGAAAGGGCGATTGGATATTACTGTAACCGGTGTCAAAGATTTCGACCTAGCTAGCACTAATTCCCCATCAATGGGCTGCGGAAAGTCGGTAGACAGCGAAACGGAACTCCGGAAACTCATCGCCAAGCAAAGACAGCAAATTGCAGACTTGACCAGGGCCAACGCAGCCATTCAAAAGTCAGTCGAGGACCTGCGCTCCCTACTGCCCTCCGACTCACTCCGAGGCCAAGTTCTGCAGCTGGAGACTAAACTCGCTCAACTCAGTGAGAAAGCACTGCTGCGCCATGCATCCACTCTCAGTAGAGACGAAGACCTGCCCAGTACGCCTGGAGAACCCCTGCGCCAGCCCTTACACGACAAAGGAGTGTGGGAGGACCCGCAGATCAAGGAAATGCTGGAAAGACGTCGCAAATTGCTGGTTAGGAGACCAGGTAATGAAGGCTTCCCCCACTCCTAGTGTTCCTGGGTAAATCTAAGAATGATGGCGCCCACCTACATCGAAGCAAGTCTCATCAGCCAGCGAGACCGACTGCGCCACTTGCAGCTACACTCCCAGCGCTTAGATGCCATTAAGCACAGACAAGCAGGCTTGAAACGCTTCGCCAGTGAGCCCAGAATCCGCAGCAATGCAGGGCAGGCGCAAGTTGCAGCCCAAATTGAGGCTGGAAACCGCCTTCTCATGCTCAAACACCTGGCTATTGATAGACGCAAGCGCAGTGATTGCTTGGACGGAAGTGAGTCCTTGCGCAGTCTCAACGACGTCTTTAGGCGCCGTCAAAGCCACGAAATCGCACAGGCGAACGCCAAACTGGCCCTTCGCTTAATCAGAACTCCCTGCGATGTGTCCCACAAGCAGCTAGCCAAGCAGTACCAGTCCTCTCTCAAGTACAAACAGCTGACCTCGCGAGTGCTGCAAGTCGACAGAGTCACGAAGACACTGTGTTTGGTCAAGCAAGGCACCAACAGACTCTGGAAACAGCGAGCCAAGTCAGTGCTGCGGCTAGACAGTGGGAAATCACAGTTCAGTGTAAAGCTGTAATGGTAGCAATATGCTGAAAGGAAGACAGCGAAGTCGCAAAAGTCCACTCAAACAGAGGTCGGAAAGAGGGACTTACGAACTGGTGCTGTCTCCAGAGCCACTTCGACCCCAAAGGCCGACTTCTCCTGTGCAGACTTCGCTCAGTCCCTGTCCCCTGCACTCCTCTCGCAACTGGCAGGACCGCAGGAACTCAGGCCTGAGGTGGGGCTATCCACTCAAAAACAAAGCTCTTGCAGTGCCTCCTGTCCACAGTAAAGCGCAGTCTTTGCTGTCACTTGAGGTGGTACAGCCTAGAGCAAGTGTGAGGGTCAAGACAACTGACATCAAGGTGCCGTCCTTCAGGAAGCGGCTGTTTAGATATGTGGAGAAGTGCAGTTACAGCAAGAAGACGGAAAGGAGGGGAGCGGTGGAGGCGATGGCCTACGTGTCAGCGCGCCAATACCGTCTCGACTTGGTGCGAGCCTCGCTGGACTCTCCGCTACTGCACAGAGAAGACGCCTGTGTGGGAAACGACGATCCACTCCCTATGGAGCCCCTCAACTTCCTACTGTAAATTCAGGCTTCTAAGAGAAGTGCTTCTTCGTTGATAGGAAGAAGGTAGTTGCAAAAATGGATCCAGCACGGACCATTGCCTTTGTGTCCTCCGCTATTGACTCCTCCGCTCTGCCCGTACTCCTGGACTACGTGCGTGTGCCTAGTGTTTCACCAGGCTTCGACCCTGCCTGGCAGGCCAACGGCTTCATCCAGCAAGCCCAAGACGTACTGCTCACCTGGGTGCACAGCCAATCAGTGTCAGGTCTCACCTGCGAGTTGATAACACACCCGAACACTCCTCCAGTGGTCTACATTGAAGTCCCTGCCACTACTCCAGGCCTTCCGACTGTGCTTATCTATGGACATATGGACAAACAGCCTGCCTTCACAGGTTGGTCGGAGTTCTGTGGACCGTATGAGCCGGTAGTGCGGGAAGGGCTGCTGTACGGCAGAGGCTGTGTGGACGACGGCTACTCGATAACATCAGCTGTGCTGGCAGTGAAGGCAGTGCAAGAGCAAGGACTCCCACTCGGGAAAGTGGTGATAGTGGTGGAGAACGAGGAAGAGTCAGGAAGTGACAACCTACTAGCGAACTTGGAAACTATCAAGGCCAAGACAGGACCTGTGAACCTGATAGTGTGTCTGGACAGCGGCGGTCCTGACTTCAACCGACTGTGGGTGACTTCGTCTCTGCGCGGCTATGTGGAGTTCCAACTCGAAGTGAAGGTTCTTGACAAGGGAGTGCACAGTGGCAACTCCTCAGGCATTGTGCCTTCCTCCTTCCGCATCATTACGCAACTGCTCAATCGGGTGGAAGACCAAGCCACAGGACGCATACTGCTTCCGGAAATGCATACGAAGTTGACTGCGGAGCAGCATGACCGCACCAATGCACTCGCTCAGTTCGCTGGAGACTTCCTGTACCAGCGCTTTCCATTCGTGTCCGGCGCCCAGCCAATGACCGACGACCTAGCAGAACTGCTACTTAATGAACTGCTGCGACCCACGCTTTCTGTCACAGGGGCGAGTGGCTTGCCTGAGACTTCTTCGGCTGGGAATGTGCTGCTGCCCTTCACCTCTCTCAAGCTGTCCTTCCGCACTCCTCCAGGAGTGGACGAAAATGCAGCTCTTCAAAAAGCGATTGAAGTGCTGGTCAGTGATCCACCTCATGGAGCGCATGTGACCGTTTTAAGGGCAAGTGCAGGGAAAGGCTGGGGCTTGCAGCCTCTCAGCAAGTGGCTGAAAGCAGCACTGAGCAGTGCTTCGAAGGCAGTGTTTGGCAGCGAGGAAATGTACTGCGGGGAGGGCGGGTCCATTCCCCTGATGCGCAGTCTGCAGGACCTCTACCCGGAAGCGGACTTCTTGGTGACAGGAGCGCTGGGGCCGCAGTCCAATGCGCATGGACCTGACGAGAACATGAACATTGCCTTCTACAAGAACTTAACGGCCTGCATTGCGCTTATCCTTCAGGCCCATAGCAGCAGCTAAGTTAGGTCAAAGGTGAAACTGTAGGTGATAATGCATAGGAAAGTATTGAGGGACGGTCAACTCAAGGAACCGTCTTGAGAGTTAAGCTTAGACTACTCTAGAGCAGCGACCACTGGTAGGGCTGGTCATGCAGCAAGTCATACCGGACTCACAGGCTGCATTCCTGCAAAGGCTATCAATATCGCTACATGTGAAATCGGACAGTCAGGAGGAGGGAGCAGGGACACGTAGGCATTGTCCACTGGCCCTACAAAGCCTGGCAAAGTAGGAATCGTGCTGTCGTAGGTATTAGTTCCGTCACGATACATTGTCGTCCTGTCTGTTATCCCGCTAATGACAGCCACGAAGGCCTTGCAATCGCTCACTCTCAACACCCAGCAGTCACTTCTGTTCCTTTGCTAATGGCCGAGGCAAAGAGGACTGAGGTCGAACTCTCTAAGTAGCCCCGCGGTTCGTCCAGGAGTGTATTGCATGCTGTTGGAGTGGGAGTCCAGGTACTCAAACCCACAGCGCTACTTGTCCTGGCTGTAGCCCATATTCTGGGCAGGACAGGAATGAGCCTTGTCGAAAAAGTAGCAAGTTTTGGTTCCTTGGAGTGTAAGCCAGGGTGGAGTCCATGGCTTTCAAGTGAGTTTGCCAAGTGGAAAGGTCATAGGGGTGCCTAGTACTCCCATCGCTAAGAGGCATACACAGCCCAGCATATTTGTGAATGATACAATTACTTGGTCCTAAGAGACAATATGAAGGAATTTCGCCTGTGCCTGCAGGCAGCTAAGCGCGAATCCCCCTCGACTCTAGAAGCTTTCAGAATGAACGAACTGAGCATAGGAAGAAAGTTATTGTCTCAACTATGCTCTGAAACCCTGGCAGCCTTCTTGTCCCTCTGTAGATGTGAAGACGGAAGAGTTTTCTTCGCAAGTGGAAGTCAATTCCAAGGGGATAGGAAAGGTGCGAGTTTTGCTTATTTGGCTTCGATTTCCTACATTCATCGCAATTTTGCGGCTAAAGATATCCCAGTCACCCTAACACCCTGTCCCAATCGCCTACACAGTCCAGCAGCGTAGTCCCTTTAGCTAAAAATTGGAAGAGCCTATACTAGAGTGCGCTCAATTCCTCTATGAAGCAGTGCATCTACAATTGAGGAGATGATCTCTGCTAAGTAGCGCTGGCTTTGTATGAAGGATCGGCTGAATCTCTAAAGTAACGGGTTTCTGCAAATGCTGCAGTTTCACTAAGCACCCACAGACAGTTGTGCAAGTAATTCCCAGGGAACCCAATAGTCGCAGGGCAGTTTCCTGGCTTCACACAGTGAATTCACTCTAAATGGCGAAGTGGTCTCGACGCAGACTGGCTGTGTGTGTGTTGGGACTGTGTTTCCTCACTCTAGTGACCCTGTGCTACCTGCTCTATCAAGCTATTGCCCTGCTAGCACACATATTGACACTTCCAGGCGCTTTGTTGCTGCTCTGTCTACTGCTCCTGGGAGTGGCAAGGAAGGCGCTGGAGGCTTTGGTCTTTCCCGGTGCTTTAAAGCTGTGGAGGCGGTCCATCGAAAGCAGGTTCTGCGAGGAAATGGCCACCCAGCTGCTCATGCGAGTCAAAGACGTGCGAAATGTCCTTGAAGTCCTCATAGAGGGCAACCGAGAGGAAGCCAACAGCAGGCCCTTCCTGCACCCCCAAAGAACCGCTTCCCACGCCAAGAAGGCAATTGCAGGGCTGATCAGGACTTACGGGGAATTGAGGGAAAGCAGGGAAATCACGAAGGACCAAACTATACTCCTTGTTGGCCTGGAAGCCCTGCAGAGTTGTCTGCAAAACACACACCTGCAAGTTGCGAGTTCTGACAGCCTTGCCTCGCTGTGGGACTGGCTGGAGCGCAGTGACGGGCCTCAGGCCTACTTAGCCGGCTACCAAAATACACAAGAAGCGGGAAACGCCCTGGAAGCCTGCAAAGGCCTGGAAACGCGGCTTTACCGTTCCTGTGGCCGCAGGTCACCACTTGGCAAACTGAACCGCTGGCTCCAAGACACGACTTTAGGCCACATTTCCCAAATGCGCATTGAGCTGATTGCCAGCTACCGTGCTGAGCAGATGTGGGTGGAGGCCGCGGACCATGTTCGACTGGACTGCATATGGATGCCGGCTGTTATTCGCTCGACTGAGGCGCCTACAATGCTGTTCTGCAATCCTAATGGTGGCTTTTATGAGTTCGCTAATTACCAATCGGAGTGGCTGGACTTCTATACTCGCGCAGGAGTGAATGTAGTTCTGTGGAATTACCGGGGCTATGGCCGCACTAAGGGCCGTCCGACTCCGACCAAGCTAAAACAAGACGGCCTCGCGATTGCAGAGTACCTAAAGAAGGTCAAAGGAGTGGAAAGACTGGGAGTGCACGGAGAGTCCATGGGGGGAATGGTGGCCGCCCACATCGCTAGACACATCGCAGTGGATTTCTTATTCGCAGACCGCACGTTTTGCTCACTCGACGCAGTTGCTAGGTTCGGCTTCGGCGCTGTGGCATATCGCCTTTTCCGACTATTATCCTGCTGGAACTCCGACACTGCGAACGACTACATGCATGCTCCATGTTACAAGCTGGTTTCCTCTGATCCCAGCGATACTATGATAACTGATTTCGCATCGCTAAAGACTGGAATTGCTTTGCGCCTTCTCAGTCCTTCTGCTTCCCTCCTTTCCCCGTCCTCCCACATTCTCACCCTTACAGACTCTTTAGCATTTTTCGACTCCTTAAGCCGATTCACCAAAATTGTGTACTACTTCAACAAAAGAGACGGGGAACGGAGTCCCAGAAGCATCGGAACTGTTATTCAGGGCTTGTCACAGATTTCCAGGCAAAGTAACTACCACATGTTGGGGCCGGACACAGACGCTGTGCTGGAAGACGACGTGATGTTGGGGACTATTTATAGGCTTTTTGGCGTAGCTGGGGAAATGGACGCTGGGGGCAAGCCGCTCACTGGAGTCTGTCCTGCTGCAGGGAAGGCTGGGAAAGAGGGCCTCCAAGCACTGCACATATGGCTGGTAGTGCTGGACAAGTGGGGCAGTTATAGCGTGTCGCAGGGAGAGTTGGGCGACCCTAAGCAGCTTTCCATCCAAAAATGCCGCTCAACTATTCTTGGCCTGACATCAATTTGTGAGGAAAGTCAGCACCTTGCCAACCCTTTTCTGCAGCAGCTTTTTTCCCACACCCTGCAAATCACTCACTTTCTCAGCAAGGTTTTGGCCTATTTAGAGGCTGCGAATCCGGAAATTCCCGCAGGCCGCTGCACTCCTTCCACTGATGCAGAGCTGTCAATCCCCAAGGCCACAGACGACTTCATCAAGGCGGGCTACCTACTCCCAGTCGCTTGCGGACACAGCGGGCCTCTGAGTGCACAGGAAAGAGCAGTGCTCGAGCTGCATCTCAGTAGAGTTCAATTCCGTAAGTAATGCAAATGGCCAGAGTCCAGGCGACCTTCCTCTGCCTTTTAGCCGGCTCAGTGACAGGGTATAACTACGGTGCACAGGTTTCCTTGGGCAGCGAAGACTTCAGCGCCCCGAAATGCGAGCAAGCCGCAGACTGCCTTTCCTGTTCCTTCCACGAAGTGAGGACTTTGGACGAGTGCAGAGTGTCCGGGTACTTCCAGTCCACTCCCTGCCAAATGGTGGACTTGCGCACCAACTCGACCAAGCAAGTGACCTACATCAGTGCGTGCAGTCCTGAGTATGCATCGTTGTTGTCGCCGTTTTCCTGGTTTCAGGTGGTGATGGTGGGTGCGGCGCTGTGGTTTTTGAGGGCGTGGAAAGGACTGAGAAAGGTGCAGAGAGCTAGTTACGAGATGAAACTCAAGAAAATCATTAGCATGTAGCGAAATATATGGGCGAATTCGAGGCTTTGGGCCTGACCAAGAAGTACGTGACCGACGCATTGGAGTATTTCCACTTCAGCAAGCCTTCCCGAGTGCAAGCAGCTGCAATTCCCAGCCTGCTGGCAGGTAAAAGCGTGCTTGTGCAGGGCAAGAACGGCACAGGGAAGACTTTGGCCTTTACATGCGCTCTGCTGCAGCTGCTGGAGGACTCGGATTACCGAACACAGGCGGTTGTGTTGGCGCCCACTAGGGAAATCGCTGCGCAGACCTTTGACTTTGTCAATGAAATGACCTTCACAGCTCCACACCCGATCTACACCAGTCTTTCCTGCGGCGGCTACAACCTGCGCGACAACATCAAAGGCCTAGCAGCCGGCTGCCAAGTAGTCCTCGGCACCCCAGGCCGCGTAATTGACCTGATCAAGAAGCGGAAGCTGGACTTGAGCAAGGTTACGCGGGTGGTGCTGGACGAGGCGGATGCGCTGGTTGCAATGCTGGATTTGAAGGAGTTTTGTCAGTGGCTGCCGCCTGGCTGTCAGATTTGGGCCTTTTCAGCGACTTATGGACCGGCTGCGAGGGCGGTTTTGATGGATTTGTTCGCGGATATTGTGGAAATTAAGGCCGACGGGGACGAAATTCGCCTATCAAATCTACACGAATACCACATAATTTGCCCAGAAAGCAGCAAAACCACACAGCTTTTAGCCTGCTTGCATACAGTGACCTTCCACCAAGCCATAGTCTTCTACAACAGCAAATCCAGAGGCGAGCAACTCTCCGCCGAGCTGCGAAGTGCAGGCTTCCCCTGTCTTTTCGTCTCAGGCGATATGCCCCAGCAGCAAAGAATCGAGGCAATTCGCGCTTTGCGCTTTTTAGGGATTCGAGTGCTGCTGAGTACTGATTTGTCGAGTCGAGGAATTGACGTGTTGAATGTGAATTTGACGGTGAATGTGGACTTGCCGGGACAGAAGCAGGTCTATGTGCATAGGATAGGGAGGGCGGGGAGGTACGGGACTGCGGGAATAGCTGTTACTTTGGTCACTAGTGAGCAACTTACAACCCTCAACGGTTACTCTGAGACCTTGGACTTCAGGCAATACCGCGAAATCGCACTAAATGAGTTACTCCCAGAGGAGCAAATCCAGCTAAAATCGCTCGAATCCGCACCTTTCGACTCCCAATCTACCCCCTTACCAGAGTCTCCGCCCTCTCTGGCCTGCGCCCTGTGCGTCCTCGACCCTCAGGTGCACTGTCACTGTGCAGCTTGCCTGTGCAACTACCGTACCCTAGTCTCATACATTCAATAGTCAAATGGCAGCTTTAACTCCCGCTGGTAACTTTGTGATTCGATGTCGGTACCATGAGAAGGAGATTATCCACCTGCCGGAGTCTATCAACGGACATTCTTTTACGATAGAGGATGTGCAGGACTGTGAAATCAGTCTGCTGGACTATACGGATTCGCTGCAGATTACAGCGTGTGAAGACGCAACTATCAGATGTGGACCTACAAAGGGAGTCTGCCGGGTAGAGAAGTGCAAAGGCTGTATGATTTCAGTGGCTTGCAGTCATGTGGTGATTCAGGACTGCCAGGATTTGCTTATTTTTCTGCTTACAGCGTCCGAACCAGAGCTATTCCACAGCAGCCAAGTCACATTCGCTCCCTACAACCTCGCCTACCCCTTCCTCAAATCCCACTTCATCAAAGCCAGCCTCGACCCCGGCACAAACCTCTGGAGTCGCGTGCGCACCACACTCGAATACGGCCCCAATTGGAACCTTTTGCCCTTCAATCAGTTCTTTCTGGACCGCAAGGACTTGCAGGGGTTGCCGAGTCCGGACGACCCGGGGTCCCTGTCCCGGCCAGAGGAGTATCAAGGACAGGTGAAGGGGGATATTTTGACTGGGTCGCAGGGGAAACTGCAGGGAAATCCAGAGGAACCTGCGATTTTGACAGAGGAAATAAATGCGTTTTCAGAGGGCTACACCCCTAACGGCGCTACTCCGATTACCAAGTTCCCTGCAGACTCCCAAACCCTCGTTTTCGTATATAACGACCAATACGGATTCTGCCATAGTCTCGATTCGCCCTCTATCTCCTTCCCTATATGTCTAAAAGCCATCCTAACGGACCTTACAAAGCAGGCCAAGCCGGCCTACGCTTACTTCAACATGCTCAAAATCAGCACTTTTGCACTGATTCTAGCTGTTTTATGGCTATACTTGATCGTGATTTTACTATCCGATTTCATAGCAATGCACCCCGGCGCCCTCGCTTTCAACCTATTTATCTTAACTTTCTCCCTTTTCGTCCTTCTTTTGCTCCTTTTTCTGCGCTACAAGTCTCGAATTCGCGAAAGTTCTGCAGATTTGCAGGCCTTTTTAGCCTCGAAACAAGGGGACTTGCGCGGAAGTGGACTGGAAATTGAAGGGGATGTGAGTCAAGTCACAATTAAGGTCCTAACTTCTTAACTCCTAAGTTTTTTACGAGGTCTTTGGTCGGGTCTGACACCTGTGCGCCAGAGATATGGCCACTGATAGCTTCACTCGGTTTCACCAGCAAAGCCCCAAATATGAGCGTGGAGTAGCGATGTACGAGGAAAAGCAGCAAGCAAAGTCCACAAGTGATCACAAATGCACTGAAAAAGTCGTATTTTATCCACGAAAGCACCATTGAGGACCCGATTTGTCCGTACAGGCCGTACATTAGGTAGGCTAGGGTCTGTTCGGACCGCTCTTGCAGGACGTTCACAGCCAACTCCATGCTTTTGAGACCATTCGGCCCTCTGAGCGCCATGCCCGGCCCAAACAAGCAACAGAAGGCAGAGTTGCTAATGGCGCACACTTCAAAGCCCACAGACAGACAGGTGACGCTAAGGAAGAGCAGCACCAGGACCAGGTGGGTGCCTGCGGGCAGCGAGGCTTTGAGCGTGTGGTAGGCGAACCCTGCGAAAAAGGAGGAAATGCCTGCCATTGTGCCATACAGTCCTACGAAGTAGTTCAGTTCCTTCTGCCGAATTTCGAAGATTTTGACTTGAAAGTCGGTCATAGTGGCGTTCTTGTTTGCCCGCAGCATCACTATTACAGCGTGAAGAAATGGTAGAGGGCTCTTGACTCGCTCTCACCTCACATCTCCCCACAGGCTCCTCAACTGCAAGGAATTGACGCTGTCACTCACATGTAGGGGATCTGTTGATTGGGAACTATTGAGACTTTGTCATTTCACTGATTGAAGGAGGGAAAACAGTAGGTTTCAAAGGGAAAAGTACGCAAAATCCCTATAAATACGTCTGTTTATGCTAGAAATAGCAACTTTTCGCCTAAATCCGCCTTTCCCCTAGCCAAATTTATAGCTATATGGCAGAGCCCATCGTCGAGCCCCTATGCGAACTCCCCGTCTGCATGATTTGCAAGCAGCCCCTAATCCGCCTCACCCAGCCAGTCCTCCTGCCCTGCACTCACTACGTGGTCTGTTCGACCTGCTGGGAGCAGGGCACAGACGGCCCTGGCAGGGTGAAGTGTCCTTACTGTCCTCAGATTTACTCGGAGTTGACGAGGGATGTATACATTACAGAGGTGGGGAATAGGCTCAGAGGCACACCGAAGGAAGCGCTGGCGCCTGCAGAGGAAGAGGAAAAATACCAATTAGCCCGCTATTTGCTCGATTACAAGGAAACCCACTCCACTGATTTAGCGCAAATTCCGCTTGTTTTTGCGGATTCGCAGGCCCGGGGCTGGGACTGCACCTACTGCTCTGAAAGAGCCAATGACCAGCAGCGGTGCAGACTATGCAGCAGAGTGAACCTGGACTGTGTGGAGGAGGAGCCACTGCCTGAGTCCATAGCTGCACTGTTTGCTCGGAACGAAGCAGTTGAATCAAGCATAATTTCACTCAAAGTCTTGGAGGAGAGGGGGAAAGTCGGCTTTCCGAGAGCTATTTTAGAGAACTCTTCCAGTCCGGAGATATCCTCATTTGGGCAGCCGCAGGCTCCCAGTCAATCCTTCAAACCGCCTATGGAGAAAGCCGGTGTGCCCAGAGCTATTCCAGAGGACTCTTCCAGTCAGGCGATATCCGCATCTGGGCAGGCACAGGTGCATAGTCAGTCCTTCAAGCCGCCTATGGCCTATGCAGGGAATAAGCCCAAGGAAATCGGGCAGCTGGAAAGTGAGCAGTCTTTTCTGATAGACGAAAGCGGGGAAGGGATGCATTCAGCCATACTACCAGACCCTGGGGTCAGTTCCCTTCCCAGACCTCAGCCCAGACCCGTCCCAGCCAGAGAACTGGAGTTTATTCAGCTTCCACCTGAGCCGATTCTGCCCCCTACAGAACCTATTCCCCCCAGAAAACCGCCTAGGCAGGAGGAGTGGAAGTGTCCTTGCTGTCGTCTCTTCTGATTACTAATTATACTAGGTAGAATTCACCCAAAATCTGCATCGAAAGTCCAACATAACAGAAATAAATGCCCCACTTCGATACTAAAGCCTACTTAAATTCCTCCACTCCCTCAGTTCCAGCCGCAGCCCGGCTTTTAAATGGAAGACTACATCCAAAAGGTCGCCCACTCCAACCCCGAAGTCGCCGACCGAGCAGTGAGCACACTCCACTCCAAGCTCACCGCCAAGCTGGTCCGCATGGAGGACATCCTACAAGTCCAGGGCGGAGTCTTCTGCGGCCATCTGCTGCACTGGATAAATGAGCGGCAGACCCAGGCAGAGGCCGCTCTGTTGGGTGCCAGTTTGAAGATGCTGAAGCTAGGTGCGGAGAGCAGTGCGGGCAGGAGAGCACTGAGGGAGTTTGGCGGTATCGAGTTTCTGAGTGCTTACCACAGACATGCACCTGCGCCCCTGCAGGACCTGATTTCAGAAGTACTGAATCTGCTGGTTTCCGCTGTAGACCGGGATTCCCCTACTCGAACGGACTCCTCCAATATCGGCCAGTCTCCCTGCACTGACTACGCCTCGACCTTCGAACCGAGAATCGCCATATCTGACCCGGGCAGTACCAAGCTATATACCAGCACTGCAGCTCGACTGGACCTGGAAGCGCACCCTCGGGTGGACGAACACTGCGAGTTCCCCCCAGTCTTACTCAGTGAAAGCGACGAAAAGGTGCTTTTCGACCTCACAGTGAGCGTCAAGTTCGGAGACGAGGAGCAGGCAATTGGCGCTTTGGAAGAGACGAAAAGGCGCATTTGCGAGGATTTTCCGGCGGATTGCTTACTGCAAAGAGGCGATTTGGTGAAGGCGGTGGCGGGCTTGGCGGCCAAGTCCAGTGAGAAGCAGGTCTTGCTAGTGGGCGAAAAGTGCATTTCCGTGCTCGAGTCTTTGCTGGAAATGGTGGATTCCTTGGAAGGAAACATGCGGCTGCCTGAAAGTCGCCCTGCTCAGTTCCTGCCTAGAAAACTACTGATAGCGGCTGAGTTCGCAGGCAATTCCCACCCTTCCCTAAGTCTAGAAGCCTGGCAAAGCGGCACTCCCGGGAACACTCTTTCCTCTGCGGGGTTAGTGGAGCTAGTGCTTACGTCTATCCCCCTGCACGAGCCCAAGCTACTAGGGGCTTGCTTGCGACTGTGGCGGACTGCGGAAGGCTTCCTGGAGCGACTAGCGAAGCATCCCTTCGCAATTCAGCAGGTGATAAAGCAGTTTTCAGCAGCGCTGGAGACTTTGGATAAGGTGGAAAGCGGGGAAAGCTGCTTTCTGCAGAGGTTGACGTTGGCTCGGATGCTGGTGCCCTTGGTGAAGTCGCTGCCGGTGGATATGCTGAGAGACTTCATCCCTCCAAACAGCTCGGCTGGCCAGTGTCTCACTGAATTCATGCTCTTCCGCTCTCAGCCAGACGAAGAACTCCTCCCCTACCTGCAGTCCCTCGACCCCACAGGCATCCAAGACTACCAAACCGCCCTTCTCTGCACTCAAGCCCTCTCAAAAGCACAGAAAGTCAAGGAATCCCTGAGTCTCACTACTGGCTTACCAGTCACTTCAGTAGCTATGTACTACAACACGCTTGCAGTGCTGCAAAGTGTGCTGCCTGCCCTGGAGTTCGACCCTGCACTGCTGCTTACACCTGCAGTTCTCGATTTAAACGCGTTTGCACTGGTCATTGCTGAGGACAGTCACATGGATGCCAGGCTAGAAGAGGCTCAAAAGCTGTTTTTGGCGCTTTTGGCCTGTCCTTTGCCGGCTATAAGGGAAAATACGCATATTTCCTTACTGTCTGCACTGCAGGATGAGAGGGAATTGGGAGGAATAGGCCGCGGCTGCAAGCGAAATTTGACTATTGCGCAGGCTTTAAGCGCCCCGCAGCTACTTTTTCACCTAGTTTGCCTATCGGAGCATACACAGAAATACGACATTTTGCTGCGAATACAGCAAACAGTCGGCGAAAAGGCCTTAGAACCGTATATTCCCTTTATTATGGGCGAAAGCGTGCATAATGCCCGGGCAGCAACTCTCTTCCACCTCTTAATGGCTGAAATCAGTGACGACTTGGCAGTGTTTTGGAAGTATATCAGGGAACTGTTTTCCGTGGATAGTCTGAAGCGGAAATCTGCTATTTCTGTGCTGATAAACCGCTCCTCTGTGCAAAGCCTGGCAAATGACTTGCAGTCTGACCCTAGTGACCTTGCAGCCCCGAGAGACCAGGAAGACTTCCTAGCCAAATTAGAAGAAAAGGGCGACCTGGACTTCATCGAGTTGCCAAGCGCCTCTGCTTCCCTATCCGATTTCACCCGCTTACTGGACTTTCTGACCAAACCGGCCATCGAACTAACGCTTAAGCACTCTGTGCTTGACCAAATAATGACTTTTCTCCTGGTCGGAATTCCCCAACTCAAGTCAGAGCACGTAAATCCCTTAATAGTCTTCTGCGTGGAGACTTTAAGTCTGGAAATAGCAGGCAGTGCGCCAATCATTAACAGGAAATTAGTGGCGAAAAGTCTGGAACTTATGTGTGTTTTGGCCTGCAATTACATACAATGTGCAAGGAAAGTGGTGGAAATCAGTGCGGATTTGGTGCTGAAAGTGGTCTGGATGACTGCAAATGCCTACTCGCCGGTTCGATTTTATGCGTATTATTTGCTGTTTTTCCTGAGTTTCTCTATCGAAATTCCACGCAATAAGGTGCCACTTCCCTCTGGAATCACCCTGCAAGGCCTCAACTCCAAGTCTGCCGTTTCTACCCGACTTCAGGCCATTTCAGTGTATTCCCAGGCCATTAAGGCCTTCCGCAGTCCTTTCCCAACTACCCCGCTTTCCCCCTATTGCAACCCCTCCCAGCCTCCCTGGCAGCACCTCCCCAGCAGTGCCCGAGTCCATTCCTATGTAAAAGCCGAGTTCGGGTTCGATTTCCACCCCGCTTTGGAGCTGAACAAGCTTGGCACGCAAATAGCCACCGCAGAGCACCACGCAGAAATCCTAGACGCAGTGGACTGCTGGGTAAATTTGGTGCTTCTGGCGCCCAATGGAGAGATATATGCGGAATTAGTGAGGACTGACTCCGCTGTAATGCGGGAAGTCTGCAGTGCTTTGAGAGTTCCGCCCACTAATAGAGTCGAAGACGCACTGAAAAGCACACTAACCACTGCACTAGCGACCATCGCAAAGGCTGGAAAAGCCTATTTCGGCCTTGGAAACGTGTTTGACTTCTATGCAGTTCTGAGTGAAATACTGCAGAAAAGCCTATTGCCGCTGCTGATTGAAGCCTCGGGCATAGAAGGCAGGGAGGCTTTGGTCTGCAGTGTGTTGGAGTTACTGAATGTGTTGCTGCCTTTGCATGAATCTAAGCTGGAAATCAGTGAGTTTAAGACGATTCGCGTGCTTTCGAAATTTCAATTGGATGTAAATGCGCAAGCGAAAGCGTCGATTTTGCATTTATTCGCAAGAATAGCGGAAATATGCGTAAATCCGTCAGTTTTATCCCTAGTTCTAGAGTCACTTTATAGGGTGATTTCCAGTCAACCCCTCCTCACAGCCCTGGATTTAGCCGGTTCTCATACATCCCAAGAGCTGATTTCGATGGCTTTAAGTTCCTGCATTGGGCATGTTACTCCCTATATCAGTCCTGGCAGTTTCGTAAATAAAGGAGTGGTGAAGAGGCTGCTGAGAGTGGGTGCGCTTGTGCCGGAGTGGGTGCAAGGGGATAGCTTTGGGTGGTGCTTGAAGCTGACAAGGGACAGAGAAGCTGAAATCAGGGAAATGGCTTGGAACTTGCTGCGGCGGCTGCTGCCCCGGTCCCTGCAGACCCACCCTTCCCTGATCGAAGAAGCTCTCACGGTCAGTTTCGGAGAGGCAGACACTTACGGCACCAAAACAGCTGCCATTTGCTTCCTATCCGAGGTAGCTGCGCTGTTTGGAGACACAGACCTGACGTCCTCGGAAACCCAGCAATTCCTCACTCAGCTGTACCAACAGGGCACCATTTCTCACATAAAATCACTGCTCTACGAGAACGCAGGGCCCTGCAGTTCCTACTTCGCAGCCCTGATTTCCCTGCTAACCGGCCTACTAGTGCTGGACTCCGCCAAAGTCCTAGCTATGTGCAATCAGTTGGACCTGTGGGACGGGATTATGCGGTTAATGCGTCCCGCAGCCTTATCCGAGCGGAGTTCCAATGAAAAGCGCACTCCTTTCCAGTCCCTGCCCTGCACAAGCGACCTGGAGTCCGTCCTCACGACTATCACCCTCTTCTTCCACTTCGTAGGCCAAAGTATGACTTTCGACCCTCCAACTTGCGCCTTTCTGCTGGAATCCACTCATATTCTCAGCTACTCCCTGCAGTGGATCAGCGACCTTTGTCCGGACTTCACCCCTGAGAAGGAAAAAGTATACGGCAGGACGGTACTGGCGGCTATGAACTGTCTGCATATAGGCCTGTATATGGGCAAGGGAAAGGGAACCAGGGCGATAGAGGAGGAGGTGGATTACGCTGTGATAGCGGACTGGCTGGATAAGGTGAGTGGGTCGGAAGTGAGAATGGCGGCTTCGAGGCTGCTTACGTGCCTACTACCGACTTTCGACCCTGGGAATGAGGGGGAAAGGCTCATACTGCACCAAATCGGCACATTCAAAACTGCGCTTTCGAAGGGAGAAAGCAGCGATATTCGCGACTCCATTGGCAGTTTGATATCCCTTTTCCTGCATTCTGACTCAGCAAAGCGGGTCGCCCTGGCCACCGGCTTCGATAAGGACCTGTGCGACTACCTGTCCCGGCTCTCCGCCAGTATATACCAGGACGAAATCGCCAAAACCAGACCGAAGTACCTGAAGTCAGTGGGAAACTCGCAGCAAGATGTGGGCGATTTGACCCAGGCAATGATGGTAGTGAGGGCCTGGACGGCTGGACCGCAGGATGTGAGGGCTGCTTTGGCCTTCAGAGAGGAGGGCTTGGGGCCTCTCTACACTGCCTTTTTCGCACTTTGGAGCCTAGCCGTTAGACATAAGAAGCTATTGGAAAGCCTGTTAATGACTATTTCGACTGCTATTTCGGAGTCGGATGAGGCGAAAAAGGCCTGTGTGATTTTGCAAGAAAGCAAACAGTCGATTCTGAGTCTACTCATCGATTTCACCTGCCGGCCTGCTTTGGTCTCAGAGGAAATGTACCTATTGGCGCTGCGGGTGATTGGCAATATTGCGGCCAACAAGGAAGCCCGGCAACTGCTCATTAAGTCCAAATTCGCCTTTGGATTAGCACAGAGACTGGTGAAGGTGTGGAGTGAAAGTAAGGATCAGACGGTACTGCCAGCGAAAACTATGGGAACAGTCTCGTTTTTGAGTACGTTTTCCTTCTATAAAGAGGGACAAAGCATGATCACGGTAAGTGCTAGGCAGACAGTAGCTGGACTGATCGATATCCTAATGGAGGTATTGGAGAGGTACACGACTGACGTAGCGCCTGCAGAGCTGGTGGAGGAGGTGCTGCTCTTGGTGAGGAATTTAGGCTTCCAGCAAGCGACGAAGCCGCATATCTTCACCAAGCCTCTGGCTTTGCCGCTTGTTCTAAGCCTTACTAGCAGTCCCGACGAGCGGCCAGTCATCCGCAAACTCGCGGCCTCCGCCCTGTGGTCAGTGCTGTATGGCAACATGAAGGTGAAGGGCATGCTCACCCACTCCGAAGCCCTCGAGAACCTGACCCGCCTGTACCAAGAACTGGGCAGAGACCTGGAATCCGCCCAAAGAAGCAATAAAGCGGGTCTGAACGACCTGAAAGACACTGCTGCGGCCATTGACAGCGTCATTAAGATCTGCACTAGCGCCTAATTCTAATGAATTACGTCCCCTACGACATCACCAAGGCCTCTAACACTGGCAAGTACGGCCAAACCTCCGACAACGTCAAGGAAACCGACACTAGCACAGTGTGGGAAGTCGACGCAGACACTGTAAGTCTAGATATCAGCTTCCACCCTTGTGTATTAGCCAAAATTGCAGTGACAATCAAGTCTTCGGTGACTATTAGTGTGGAGTTGAAGGGCAGGGATAGGGTTCTGTATAAGGAGTGTCGAGAGGAGGAGCTCGAGAAGGAGCTGAAAACCGCGGTTTTCGAGTTCACTAGTGGGGAAAAGGCCGCAAAGGCGTCGTTTCGGTTTGCAAGACTGAGAACACAGCAGCCGATTCGGGTGGTGAGTGTGGTGCTTTTGCCTAGGAAGGACGGAGAAATCGCCCCTGCGGCCGGCCCTTGCACTGCTCTGCCTGCTACCCCTCTAAAGCGCGCACTTAGCAGTCCTTCCCCTCAGCCTGAGAAGCGCCCGGCCGTGGCTACTTATGTCCTCGGCGATTTGGCTGGTTCTCCAATGAGGAAATCGCCCTCCAGACTGTCCCACCCCCTCACAGAGCACACCAAACTGAAGGTCCAGCCTGTGACTCAGCCCTACTCCCAGGCACTGCTAGGCGTCTCCATCGCTGCCTACGCAGACAGTCTCATCACCGACGTCATCAAAGGCCTGGCAGGCGTGATGGGCGCTACTTACCGAGAATACGCTGAAAAAGGAGTGGATTTCCTTGTGGTGGACGAGCTGAAAAGGGACAGGAAGGTGGTGGAAAGGGCGGAAAAGCAGGGAATTAAGGTGGTAGCGCTGGCCTGGCTGCTGGGCTGCAGGGACGCCAACGAGCAAATCAGTTACCGAGACTACCTAGTAAGCTAGAGCTCTGCAGCTTGGGGCTTGGCACGGCGTTTTTTGTGCAATTTGACCGCCTCCAGAATCGCCTCCGAGTGTTTCCGCTGCGCCTCACTCACCTCCACCTCGCTCTTTTCACTCAAAAACAGACTTTTCCTGTACCTACAGACCTGCTTCGCCTGCACCCCATCCCACTTCACCTCCCCCGCCAGCACCTTCAGCGCCAAGTCCGCCCCTATATGGTTATAGCAGTATATCAGCACGTCCACACTCAGTCTTTTCAGGGTGTCGTGCTGCGGGAGCTTGGAAGTGGCTATGGTCTGGCCTACTTCTGGGTCTTTTAGGATGAAGTCGTTGGAGAGGGTGATGCAGGCTTCTGCTTTTATGGGGTCGATGGAGGCGTGGAGCAGGGGGAAGAGGAGGGAGAGGAGGAAAAGACGCATTTATATGGATGATTATAGGGGGAAAGGAAGGCAGAGGCGACTATATATAGAGAAAGACGAGAAAAGGAGCAGTTTGATATGGTATTTGCATAGAAAAGCAGATAAAAGCTGCAATTGGGACTAGGAAATTCCAAATACACAGGGGAAGTTGCAATTTATTTATTGAGAATCGTCTAATTTGAGCGGTTTCCCTCAAATCCGCTTTCCTCGCACATATTCTAGCCTGGACCTTTGTTTTCCATCCCTCCACATACATAATAATGGTAAAACTCGCCACCATCCAAGGCTATTTACCAGCTGTTCCCCTGGCCCAAAGGCTCATAGCGCCTCCCTATGACGTGCTGGACACTGAGGAAGCCAGAGCTATGGCTTCAGGCAACCCACAGTCCTTCCTACACGTCAATAAGCCTGAAATCGACCTGGCTCCCGAGACCGACCCCTACGCTGACATCGTCTACGAGACCGGCCGCGCCAACCTCCAGTCCTTCATCTCCAACGGCTGGCTCCTGCACGACGACCTGTCCAGAGTCTACATCTACGCCGTGACCATGAGTGGCAGAACTCAGTACGGAGTCGTGGGCGGCGCCAGTGTGGAGGACTACGCCACGAACAAGATCAAGAAGCATGAGTTGACGAGGAAGAAGAAGGAGGAGGACAGGACTCGTCTGACGGATACGCAAAGTGCGAATGTGGGGCCGGTGTTTCTGACCTATAGGGCGCAGGCCAACATTGATGCGGTGGTGAGTGCGGTGGTTGCTCGAAGTGCGCATATTGATGTAGTCACTGACGACCAAGTGCGTCACGTGGTAAGTTCCTAGTCAGTTGTGGCTGTGCAGTGCTGAGGAGTCGCAGAGCCTAAGGGAAATGTTTGCTGAAGTACCAGAGGTGTACATCGCTGACGGTCACCACCGAGCAGCATCCGCTTTCAATGTGGGACTCCTGAGAAAACAGCGGTACCTGGATAGTGGAAAAGAAGCCACAGGCCATGAGGATTTCAACTACTTCCTAGCGATTTTCTACCCAGACAACCAGCTAAAAATCCTTGACTACAACAGAGTTCTAAAGACTCTAAATGGCCACACGCCTGAAGAACTCATTTCCGCCCTGCAGGCCAACTTCGAAGTGGTGGAAATCACTGACCCGCACCCTCCGGCCAAAGGCACTTTTTCGATGTTTTTGGCTGGGAAGTGGACTGGACTGCGTCTCCGCCCTGGTGTGGTGACTGCCACAGACCCGGTGAGTACCCTGGACACTGAGATTCTTACTAACTACGTCCTTCGCCCCATTTTCGGCATCTCCGACCTCCGCACCGACGAAAGAATCGACTTCGTGGGCGGCATCCGCGGCCTCGAAGAGCTAGAACGCCGCTGCCAAGCCGACTGCGTCTGCGCCTTCGCCCTGCACCCAGTGCAGGTAAGCGAAGTTATGACTATTGCAGACGCTACTATGCTGATGCCGCCGAAGTCCACCTGGTTCGAGCCGAAGCCGCGCTCGGGCATGGTAGTTCGGCTATTCGAGCACTAGGCTAGGTTAGACTTAGTATGGAGAAGCGGAATTTGAGCTCCTCTTTCGTGGTGTCGACGAAGGACGATACTGCGAGTTCGGAGCAGGATGAGGCAGTTTCCGACCTGAGGAAGAAAGTCGCGATACTGAGGAAAGCACTGCTCGGGGAAAGGGAAAAGCTGCAGAGTGCGTCCAAGCGACTCTCCGATTTGGAGACCACAAACAGCCTGCTGGAGGTCACTGTGCAGGAAAAAAACGCCCGAATCCAGGAACTCCAGGCCGAAGTCTCCAACCTAGGCTCAGATCTGCGCCTGGAGCGGGACAAAGTCGAAGAATTCATCTCCAGTCCTCAGAAAAGCAAAAAAACCGGCAGCAAAGCAGCTTTAGAGCAGCAAAACCGCCGTCTCCTCGAGGAACACCACTCCAAAAGCCAAAAACTCCAAGACACTGAGCGACTTCTCGTCGAACTCCGCTAGTAATTGCGACGTAGTGAGAACTCGCAGATGCAGAAAGCCGCGGAAAGCAGAGATTCGCACCTAGCCAGGCTGGTGAAGGAGCTGCAGGACCAGGTGGAGGAGTTGAAGCGGGGGAAGGAGGAGCTGCGGGGGGAGTTGGAGATTGTGAACTCGGATAGGGACGGACTGGAGGCGGAAATTGATGAGTTGAGGGCGGCTTTGCAGGCACAGGGACTGAAAATCAGCCAAGACAAAGCCATGGAAGGCGCCACTGCCCACATCGAACTCCAGTCTCTCGTCCAAACCCTCCGCAAAGCCCTGGAAGAGAAATCTACAGAAGCAGAAAGTCTAAAGACGCAAATGCAGACGCAGGCTCTATGCATAGAGAGCTATAGAGAGACTATTCACCGTCACAGTATGAACGAAGCTGAACTGGCGAACAAACTGATGTGTCTGAAGAGCGAACTCCTAGGCACCAACCGCAGTTTCCAAGAATTCCGAGTCACCAAGGTCAATTCCCTCTTCAACGCGCAAGTCAAAATAGTGGCCGGCGCCAACGCAGACGGCGCCAAAGTCCTGGTCCTCGAGTACAAAAACAAGAGGGACGTATACGACCTCGCCCTTGTGGAGAGTGTTGCAATGCACGACTCCCGCCCCAGCCGCTTCCTCCTAACAATCCACGGCGAAAACATGGAATTCGAAAGTGAAGACGCAGACAAGACCGTGAAAGCGCTAAACGCCATAATTAGTCTGTGACCTGGTAGTAATGTCAGAGTGCACGAAGGACACTTGTGTGTGTGTGGTCTTTCTAGCACATGTGAGGCATGCGGACCACTGTGCGAAGTGCTCGCACCCCAGAAGACTGCATCCAGGCTTGAAGCAAGAATTGACCTTTTTCTCGCCGTCACTGATACTTGCAAGGAAGGGGGAAAGGGAAACCCCGGCTCCAGGGACAGACAAAGGCCTAATGCCGTTCGCCAAAACTCCGTATTTCTCGCAATTGCAGGAGAAGGGCTTGGGACGAGGCGGGGAACTGCCAGGCTCGAGGCTGACTGCGATGCCCAGGGCGAAGTCTGCACTGCTGAGTGAGAACGAAGTGATGGGGAGTGGAACTGCAAGGAGCCTTGGGGCTGCACGCCCGCCTCCGCCGGATGTTCAAATTAGGGGCAGGAGAGGGAGGCAGGAGAAATCGCCGCTGAGACAGTCGCAGGGTGGAGGGAAGGAAATGGAAGGGAGTGAGGCGGTGCAGTCACTAGTGAAAGCCAAGAGCACTGGGACCAGAGCCCTACTCCTCCGCAACTCCCCACTCGTTGATAAGCCCAGAAGCAAAAGTCCGGGCGACCGCTCCACCTCCCGCCGCCGAATCGTGCTGAAAAGCTCTCACAGTGTCCAGCCCGACCGACTAGAACAGCGGTCCAGAGCAGTTTCCGCCTCTGATATACGCCACAGTCCCTATCGAGTGCGGCTTCCCAGGTCAGCCACGCCCCCTCCGCAGCCTTCTGTGAAGGTGTTTGTGGTCCCGAGTCCTCAGAAGTCGCCAGGCCGCAGTGCGCGTTTGAGTCCGAAAGTGCCGCTTTTGGATTTGGCTGGCTTGGAGAGGAAGAACCAAAAGGAAGTGGTGTCTGAGTACTTCGCAGGTGCGAGTCTGGACACTTCCTACCAAAGGCCGAAAATAGTGAAGTACGAGGATGAGTGTTTGAAGCTGTACTGTGTCGCTACAGGACATAGAAACACTGTGAGGGCACTTTGCCTGTGGAGCGATTCCGGCTTCCTGTCAACTTCCAGCGACTACACAACTGCGCTTTGGACTATCCCCCAACAGTGCAGCGACCCCTACAAAGCCACCGCCCGGGAGTTCCAGCCCGGCAGTCTTATCTCCCCCGCCCACTCCTTCCGAGCCCACACCAGTCCCATCCACTGCGCAGTTGCCCTCAGCAGCAGCAACTATTGCACCGCTGCAGCGGACGCACTCATAAAGGTGCTTTCCAGGTAGGTCTGGATAGACTCCACACATGTCAAGACTTTGCGTCCGGACCAGCCGGTGTTCAGTCTGCTAAGTACTGATTCTGGGACTGTGGTGGCTGGAGGGTCGGATGGGTCGGTGGAAATATGGGATTTAGAGGGTGGGAAGCAGGGCAATGTGATGGCGAAGGAGCACTTGAGGCTGGTTGGGAGCTTGGCGAAGGCACAGGAACAGACCTTTCTAAGCGCTTCTGAGGACGCTACGATTAGACTGTGGGATTTGAGACTGAAGCAGAGCGTGGGCAGCTTTGTAGGCCACGACGGCCCTGTAAGAGCCTTATTTTGGAGAGACCAGACGATATATTCCGGCTCAGAAGACGCTTCAATCGGAGTTTGGGATATCCGCAGCAGGTCGCAAATAGAGGCTTTGCGCACAAAAGACCCAATCAACTCCCTGCTAATATACAAAAACTGTCTAATAAGCGCAGGCCGAGCGCTCACCATTTGGCGTCTTTCCGGGCCTCACAAGATGCGCTTCCACACTAACAGCATCACAGCAATTTGTCCCCTTCCAGCCCTCGACCTGCTAGCGACTGCCTCTCGAGACTGCTCCATAGCGGTCTGGAAGCCCTATAACTTGTAGGTGTTAACTGTATCTCGACCTTGTAATTAGGACTAAATCCCATACAGACCCTGCAGATAGATTAGCTTATGTATGTGAGGCGGATCTCAGTGAGTGAGTACCGGGTGCTATGCTGCGAAGAGAAGGGCAGCTACGTGCAGTACTGTCTCGCAGTGCACGGAGCCACTCCCTACCTGCACCCCACAGCTTTCTACGACCCTGACTCCTGCCTAGTCTCAGAGTCTCCTGTGTTTTCCCTCTGGACTCGCTTCCGCTGTCTCAAAAAGCTGCACAGAGACCTGCAAGCTGCCTGTCTCGAGGACCTGCCGGACCTGCCTGTAAACAAGTGGGTATGGATCAGAGGCGCAAAGGCAGCGGAAGCCCGCAAGCAACAGCTTCAGGCCTATTTCTCGAAGCTGCTAGAGAGGGAAACTGTGCGGCTATGCGAGCCACTCACTCAGTTCTGTGCCCCAAGGCTGTGTGTGGACCTCTGTGTCGTGGGCTGTGTGGGAGTGGGCAAAATGAGGCTTGTGGACGACTTCTACAAGGTCTCTCCGTCGACTCTGCAGACGCAAATTGTCTCTTGGGCGGAAAGTGAGAGCGACGAGGACCACAAATACCCAGAAAGAGCCAACTTCCCTGTGGATATGGTCGTGGACCGCACACTCATCCGAGTCCAGTCCATCGAAGTCCGCACTATTGACCTGAGCAGAGTGGAGGAGCTGCTGGCTTCCCTGGAGATAAAGGACGGACTGATATTCACATATACAGAAAAGCGGCCTGAGACCTTAGAGCCCTTGCGCATGCTGAGACGCATGCTACACTGCGAAAGCATCATTGTGGCGCTGGACTGCGAAGCCGCCCCGAGCCGCAGTTCCTACTCAGTTGCCACTCACCAAGACATCCTTACTGTCTTTGAACACCTCCTCAGAGGCTGTCTGCGGAGGAACGGGACTTACTACTAGTCTATGCTAGAAATTGCCCTTGTCGGAGGGGTCGAGAGTGGGCAGGTCGTAGTCTTGGCGAGTGGGACTGGTGGCTGGCTTGGAGAGACGGGCGCAGAGCTCCATTTCCTTCAAGTCGCACCACTGCTTGCCCATTCTGACCACTGAGTAGAGCTTACTCTCTGCTTCGTCGCTGATAGTGTTTTCCAGCAGGATCTTCAGCAGAAAGTGACAGTGCTCGATGGCTACGAAGATGAAGAGCTTCCATTCTCCGGAGTCATAGAAATAAGGCGAAGAGAATATGATAATGCCCGGATTCGTCATAGTGCCCAGCACCGCCAGCAAGTTGATGAAGTTATTAGCGCCCGCCCACGAGGAAAACGTCTTCGGCCCAGACCTCCTCGAGAGCCTCACCAGTCTCCACACGTCCAACCTGGCCTGAACAGCTGTTAGCAGCAGGACTAACAGCACTATCACGGGACAGCCTGCGGCGAATAGGGCTGCGTAGCCGTAGTTCATGATGAGGTCGCAGTAGGTGCTGAAGGAGAGGACTTGGGCGTTGAGGTACTTGTCTTGCTCGTAGGAAGGTGCGTTGGGGCCGAGTTCCTGCAGCTTGTGCTGCTGTTTGAGGAAGTGACTGAGGAACAGCCATACGATTTCCGCCAATTTGAATACGAACTGCAATGCAAACAGAGACAACAGCAGCCAGTTCAGCTCCAGCAGACAGTTGCTTTCGTAGCACTTCCCTTGGTACGCCTGGCTAGCCCTTACCTTCACAAAGGCCACGTACAGGACTGGAGAGTAGCAAATCAGGACGCGGAGTAGGAAGAACTTGCTGCACATGGCTTCCACGAACTCGGCAGTTGTGCCGTAGTCCTCCCACAGGGTGAACAGGACCCCGATTATGTCGTAGATCTGCGTGAGGTACTACCTTGGTGAAGACGCAGATCTGCACTCCGATCACTAGGCCGCTCAGGTCATACTCCCGTTCCCCCACCTGAACCCACAGGTCCAAACTGTATATCCCCGCCTGCGCAAGCAGACTCAAAGCCGCCCACAGCACAGTAACCGCAAACCCCACCGCCAACTTCGCAGTCCTCTTGCCCTCATACCTGGGCTTCCGCATGCGTGCTGTCGCAGGGTCCCACTCCCTCGACTCACTATCAAACATGTAGTCCGTTTCCTTGAGGGAATTCTGGTACAGCGCCCAGCGCCAGGAAAAGTCCTTTTCACGTCTGAGCCAGAACTTCCCTTGCAGTGTCGCCCATACTACGATGAAGGCTGTGAAGGTGATATGGATGAGTTTCTCGTAGAGGGAGATGTGGCTTTGAGGGTTTAGCCTGCTTAGAAGCCAGACTCCAGTCCCGATGACAGCTGGCGCAAGGAGCCATAGCTGCAAGTGGCCGAGCCAAGCGAAATAAAGCGCTATTAGCTCTCCGAAATACCTGCGAATTTCCTTGATCAGATTCCCATCTGTCAGTTCGGTCAGTTTCCACTTCGCATAGAGACTTTCCAGTGCCTTCCTGTCGTGCAGTGCGAAATGAGTGCTAATAAGGCCCATATTGACCCAGGCGTGGAAGCAGATCACATTGTCGAAATGGTTAATGAGCAGACTGAGCCGACTGAGTTGGGAAAAGATGCTGGAAGCTGCTTCCACTCCGTCGATATTGTCCTCGGTGTAGTGCTTCAAGTCGCTCTTGGGGTGGGGAGCTCTGCACAGTAGAGTACTGGGACTCACTTTCTTGAAGGCGTCTTCAGTGTCCGGCTTCACATCGAGTCGGAAGCGGAGTTTCTGGATGTGCGCCATTCTCGCGTAAGCCCTATCAGACGCTCCAATCAAACACACGATTTCCCTCTCCCCAGTCGTCCGTAGCAGAGTTACTTTCAGCTGCAGCATCTTTTCCATCAGCCACACCAGCATCCCGAGACAGAGCGCAAGGAAGTCTGTTCTGGAAGTGACTGGGCCGAGGGTGGAAAGCCGTGCTAGGATGAAGGTATTGATGTAGGCACTATCAGCTGGGCTTTGCACTGGGTCCTTGGGGTCGGCTTGGGAAGTATGAACTGGGCTTTGCACTTGGTCCTTGGGCAACTCGTCCATTCGAAACAGCCGCTTGCAAATTGCCTTCGCCTCACTCTCTGATACGCTTTCAGGGATGGGCAAATTCAGAGTAGTGTCGAAGATGTTTGGGAAGTAAAAGGCATAGTAGGGAACTTGAGGACCCAAGGGCAGGTCGTCCTCGCGTCCTTCCGTCATATTGTCTAGCAATGGCCTTCAACTTCCTGCCCACCAACTACGCACTCACAGACCAAGTGCTGGAGTCGCTGCGGGAAGTCAGCGTCCTGGACGAAGGCACTGCTTTGGACCTGTGCAGAGTGTGCTTGCAAGCGCTGGAGCAGGCTACGCCGCAGACAGTGGACTTGAAGGTTAGGAAAGCCACAGAGGCGCAAGTGGCAGCGATGTTGCTATTCTTCAAATTAGCCACTCGGAAGCTGACGACAAGTGCAGCCCTGGGCACAGACTTACGGAATTTGGGCTTTTCTGAGGCTTTGACAGGGAAGATTTTGGCACTCTGGGAGGGCGAAAAGCGGAAAGTGTGGGTATCAGCAATCAGTAAGAACCTTGCGGCTTCCCAGCTAGTGGACATGGAGTGGAAATTCGGAGTTACTGCGAGGAGCTGGCAAAGGAGCGATGGCGGGGACTGCTTTATTCACCTGAAGCTGGTGGTGCTGGACTTGGAAAGGAAGGAAAAGACGGTGTTTATGGAGTTGACGCTGAAGGAGTTTTACCAGCTCTATGGAGAGCTGGAGCGAGTGAAGTCTATCTTAGACTTGCGCCTCTAATAGGTAGAAACCGCTTCACTTTATCTCCGACCTGCGATCATATTCAGACTTCAAAGCCAAGTGCACTGTGCTATTCTGCCCACTGTGTCCCTCCGCTGACCTGCACTGCTCCGCCTGCGACCCTAGAGAATACGGCTTGACGTTTTGCGCCTGAACTTGTCCGGAGCAGGAGAGCGACTTTTCCCAATGGCACTACGACATCTGCTGGAACGATAGATGTGGGAGACTGCCTTAGCTCGGGAAAGTCTCTAGGACTCAGATTTCCTTCGTGTTCTTTAGATCCTCGCCATAACGTCCTACCGCTTGTTGTAAATCACCCCATACTTGCAGTAAATGTCCGTTGTCCAGGGATTACGCTGCGTTTACGTCAGGTCCTCGATAGACGAGACGACGAGTGTAGGAAGTAATGGAGTGCATGAGATAAAGAGAATTGAAGTAGTGCACTAGTGATGAGAGAGAACTCTGTTTTAAACGTTGCAGTTAGTGTTTAGACAATATGGCGGCAAGTTATGGGATATAGTAATTGGTACTCGAGATGTAATCACAGACGAAACTAACCTTCAGAAAGTTAAAAAGCGGGAAGAAAAGATTATTGGCGGAAGTGCAGGAATAGGCGAATGAGACTCGGGTCAGCTTCTTGCCGATAATAACTGCCTGTGGTAGATGCGATTGGTTCTTAGTTCGAAAGAAAACTGACATGATTATCTACGCGCAGTACTTAATTGACTAGCTATTATGTGTTGTTTGATCTTGTGAGAAGCAGCGCTTGATTTCTCTGTTTCCTGCAAGACTGCGGCAAACCGACGAATCTCTACACAACCCTTTGGCATTTCTTTCGAAGGGTGATGACAGTGAGAGCCCCAGAGAGTCACCATGCCAAAGGCAGTTTCCCATATTCCGCTTTATACTCGTGGTGAGTGGCAAATATATGAAATAGTGAATACCTGTTTCTGCACATATACCAAAACCTCTACTATATCCCTAAGAAACTCCGCAGTTCCCTGTCTCTATATCACTGCTTTTTACCCGCTTTCTCCACTGTTTCCCTCTGCAGGTCCTTTTCCAGCCTTTCTAACCGTGCAAACAGTCCCAAATCAGCTTATTCTAAGCGAAATTTCGTACTGCTGGAAGCCATCTTTGACCAGACTTCCCTCCCCCACCCTCTCTTCATTGGACTCTCTGTCCAAATTCGCCATCGTGTGGCAGCACACCCACGTCCCACCGGCAGTCTCAAAGCTCATTATAGTCCACTTCCCTGCAAAAAAGCCCACTTCGACGTGCTTTCCGCTTAGAGAAGGGTCTGTCACTTGGAGCAGACATCCCTTGTCTTGGCCGATACAGAAAGGCGCTTGATTTGGGGTGAAATGGCAGAACTGAGAGAACCTTTCCCCGGTTTGGAGGGTCAGTTGGGTCTGGGAAGCCGCAGAAACCCATACTTTGACAGCGCCTAGTAGGAATAACTGGTTTTCCAGTATACATTTTTCCTGATTGGGCTTGAGACGGACTGATAAGGCGGGAGTGGAAGTCGCTGGCTCAGTGATAGTCACCGAATCAAGCCTTTTCCGCACTATAAAGGACGGAAAGGAAAAAATACCGTTTGAACTGGCGATTTCAGTGGAAACAGCCCCCAAAGGCCTAATAACGAGCCTAGATGCGGGCTTTTCTGCGAAATCGGATAGGAGAGAGGAAAGCGGAATATAGGGGAAACTGTAATTTGCCGCTTTGCCCAGCAGTTCATAGTCCGTTTTGGCCAGTTGCTCGACTACTTCCAGCTGACTGAGGTATATTTCAGGGGAAATGAACTCAATATCTGGGTTAAAGTGCCACTTTTCAGCCAATGAATTGGTTAGTAGGGCCTTTAGCTGGGCTTCTAAGCCAACAGCTGGTGTTGCTCTAGTGGCCAGTTCTTGTAGCGTCTTATTGAGTTGCTGGAACTCAGGCCGCGCTTTTATCTCCTGAGCCAGCATTTTTCTCAAAACTGTCTTGAGATCCTCAGAATACTGCAATCCCTCAATGGCGCTTTCAATTGAGTCGGCATTGGTGAAGATAATCTCGCCTTGAGACGTATTTCTAAAGATGTGCAAAGTAGCCATGGACAGCACAGTCATCCCCAGCGAATACACATCACTTTTGAAGGTGTGGTACACAGGCCTGTCGACCTTCTCCACAGCGGCAGTCCTCAGCTCCGGGGCCATGTAGCCGAAAGTGCCCTGCAGCGTGGCTGGCTCCAGTCTTTGGCCGGACACTTTCGCCGCTCCGAAGTCACCGATTTTGTACTCGCCGAGCTTGCCTATGAAGATGTTGCTCGGCTTGATGTCTCGGTGGGTGATGCTCTAGGTAGGACTTACATGGGCTTGAGCCAGCGCCATGGCTTCCACGGCGCACCGCAGAAAGCGCCATATCTCAGCCTCGGTGTAGGGCGACTTCAGTTCCTTCTTCCCCTCGATTTCCACCTGCAGATCTTTTTCCAGCTTCTCCAGACACAAGCACAACTCAAAGCCTGTTTCTTTCGCACTGAACATCACATCAATGATGTCGCAGAAGTGACTGTGTCTCAGTTTGGCCTGGCAGAACTGCTCCTTCAATCCCTTTGCCAATTTCGAGGGCTCGGTGAAGGTGTAGTGCTTGATTATGATGTTCTGCTGGGTAGGGTTGTGGTAGCCTTCGAAAAGGCTCATGTTGCCGAAGGTTAGGAGAGGCTGTCTGTAGATGACGACCTGAGGGCAGGGACTTTCCATATTATAAGGGGAATTCGCTCTTTTTGCGGCAGTGGATGTATTTCGAGCTTATATTGAATTTCACACGCACTATGCGTGTATTATATATGTTTTGCCACATTTATTCTGTATATTCCTTGCGACAGCTGTCAGTCTCCTATGTCCTCTTCCAACCGACTTCCCAATACCAAGTGAATCCCTACGCACCTACCTGTCCTCACCTCAGTCAGTCCCACATACCTCTGAAACACAGTCTCCGCCACCAGTGCCCTCCCTCACAGTCCTATCTGCGAACTGGGAAGAGGACTGAGTTTCAGAGGTGTCAATTAGAGTTCTTGGGGCAGGTCTGA
>Ga0247837_1002053_pt1 | contig 39398 bp, 30 predicted proteins | sample LaCtaG_2_FD_187115 | JGI IMG/M metagenome (GOLD analysis project Ga0247837, IMG submission 187115) | Freshwater microbial communities from meromictic Lake La Cruz, Castile-La Mancha, Spain - LaCruzMarch2015_14.5m | ecosystem: Environmental > Aquatic > Freshwater > Lake | place: Spain: Castile-La...
CACCCCTATATCGTCAAATGCGCAATCGCCCTAATAACCTGCAAATCCATCGAAGGACCCGCACTCTGGCTGACTGCAGATGCCTCCATCCAGTGCTGGCAAGACTCCCACCTCCTATACACCAATGCCCTCTTCCTCCCTATGTTTCTACTGTACATTTTGGGCATTCCTATACTGCTGTTGGCTGCTGTGATGCGATTACGCCTGTCCCAACATCGATTTGTCATAACTTTCTTCACAAGTGGGTATGTGACTGAAAGAAACTACTGGGAACTCGTCATAATGGGCAGAAAGACGCTTTTGCTTATATCTTTAGGTCTGCTGAACTCGACTGAGACCCGAATTCAGGTGTTAATAGGTCTGATTTTGCTGTATTTGTGCCTAGTGGGGCACTGCGAAGTCTACCCCTACCTGACTTTACTGCACAATCGCTTGGAAACCGCCAGTTTGTTCATTTTAACGATATTAGGCGGGTTCAGCTTCTACTTTATGGCGGAACTGAACATAAACAGCAACATTTTACTGACAATTAGCTTTGTTATAATGATTCAAGTGCTGAGCTTTATCCTCATTTGCCTGCTAATTCTGCTGATTCAGTTCATTCGTGGCAGAAAAAACCCCGTTGTCCCTCAAATTCCCAATCCGCCGCTATCCCCCCTGCAGCCGAACCCGCCCAATACCGTCAATAGCTCCATTCTCGGGCTCAAGCCGGATGCGAGTAATATTAGCCATTAATAACTCCGCGCTTAAAATTGCGAAAACTCATACAACTTCGATGCAATTTAGAATCTAAAAATGCACACAGCTTTTGTGCAACTTTCTGAGCATTCAATTTATATAGGCTGGAAGTGCAGTAGAAGAGGTAGAATTCTGCGGAAATTAGAGACTGAATTTGAAGCGATTGAGGGAAATAGTGAAAATTTTGATTTTTGAGCCAGTAAATTTCACCTATTTCTGGTTTTTTCATGGTTCTGCAGGGAAAGTCTGAACAAATGAGAAAAAGAAGGCAGTTTGTAGAGATTTAGTGGAGAGAATTGTTGAAAGCCTGGTAAACCCTAACACCTGGCAACTGGTGTGGGAGAAGTGGGTGCTGGGCCTGCTAATACTGCATAGAACTAGCAGTTTAGACGATCTATGAGGCCATTCCCTATACCCTTGGTATCCATTTGTGTCTATGATTAGTATTGAGGGGGAAGTTGTGCAATTTGTCAATTATTCGAGGATACTGAAACAGATATAACTGTAAATTGGGAAGAAACAGGACTTTGCAGCTTACTTTAGCACTGCAAACTCCTTCCTTTGCGACTTAACCCTACCCATTCGCTTTAAACCTAGGCAGATAGGTCTGCACAGGCAGCTTCTTCCCTCTTTTTCTCCGCTGCTTCATCCACACTAAGCAGCACTTCATACCCACACACAGCACCACACAGAAAACAACCGCTCCAATGCCTAAATACACCCAAGAGATCTGGGCTAAAAAGCCCTGTGGGCCTGTGACTTGATCACTACGGTACAAACTCCCATCGTCATTGAGCGTATACCCCTCAGGAGCCTGCGTATCGCTGCCGGAGATGTCACACATCTGGACTATGGGGGAGGTTTGGTTCTGCTTGGGGGAGGTGGTGAAGCCAGGGTTGCAGGCACAGGTGGAGTTGTCTTTGGCCAAGGTGCCGTGCAGGCAGGAAATTGGCTTGTCTGGGATGGTTGTGATGTTTTGGGTCTGCTGAGAGGTGTTGCTAGCTAGCGTCGGCACCAAGTCCTGCGGCAATCTGCACCTATTCCCACTCGTATCCAACACCTCCCTCCCCCCACACAGCGGCACAGCATAGCACTCCCCATCCGTCGCATTGTAGAAATTCCGCTCTCCTTGGTACGTCTTCCTGCAGTAGGACGAGCAGTCTGGACTGGGCGAGCAGTCCATGGCTCCAGCAAGAGCCAAGATACACATATATTTACCTGCCATTTACTATTATCGAGAACTGAGGTCACTTTCGCCTCGCTTGAGATGCTCAAATTCCTGCTGTAAATCCCGCAACTCGCTTTTCACCTCGAACAGTTCCTTCTTAAGTGCTAATTCCTGCGAGACTCCGCGGCCTTCGCCGCCCTTAATAATGCCCACACTGCGCTTCAAGTCCTTCGCCATGTTCCCAATGAGGATATTGTCCGCATACGCCCCCTGCTGAATGAGTCTAATTTCATCCACCAACTTGTCTCTTTCCACTTGCAAGTAGGCGAATTTGCTTTCCAAGTCGAAATAAACTGCCTTTTGAGACCTCAAAACGACCTCCAAATCCCTTAGTTTGGCCTGACTTTCAGGCGCCAGGGCCGCCAGTCCCTCAGTGGCTTCCATCTCGTAGTGGTCTTTGCTGTGCTTGGTGAAGTTGAAGAATGCGTACTTCTCATTGTCAATGCTGTAAAGTTCTTGTATGGACTTCAGGGTGAAGACTGCGGTTTGAAGCTGCTTTTCACTGAAAGCAGCTTGCTGCCCCACTTCCTTCATCGACGTTTCCAGGTCAGATAGATAGTCGAAAATGCTGTCTATGGCCTCCGTGAACTCGGCGGAAATGAGGGAAAGCAGGTCTTTGCCCTTGCCTTGGGGCATCAACTCCCCCAGAAAGCCCACCACCATGGTCATTATTTCCAGCTTCGGCCGCAGCAGAACATCCAACTTCCTCGCTGCAACGACCGGAAACTTGCCCTGGGCTCTGGGCACTGGCGCTACTTTCACTGCTTCCAGTCGCTGCAAAAGCGGATTCAGCGCCTTTTCCACGTCCGAACGGATCTCAAAGCCCGGCTTCCTGCCCACAACGCTGGCTTCTCTGGAATTCATACTGCCGAAGTAGGTCTCCAGCACACTCTTCGCCTGCGCAAAGTCCTCTTCCGCCTTAATCGGCTGCGGACTGGACAGGCGGTAGTACCGTGACTCACTGTGCAGGTCGTGCACTTCTCTGGGACTTTCACTGGCTTTGAGGGAGTTGAGGGTGTAGGCAGCGTCTAGTGGGGCGCTCAGCTTCGGCAGGCGAGGACTGAGCGTTAAAAAGCGCCGGTCTTCGTACTGCTGTAAGTCGGAAAGGGCGGTGGTGCGCACCTGAGCGGGTCTGAAACTTGGCTTGGAGTGTCTGCTAGACAGCCGGTCATACACAGTCGAAGCATGGCGCAGCTCCTTACTGGGCGGTTTGGACAGTGCACTGGGCCTAGAATCAGCCCAAATCGCCTCAAATTCCTCATATATCCTCCTGTGTTTGTGCCAATTCGGGTACACTTCGCTCATTAAGTCCAGAAATTGCTTCATCGCGGGGATTTTCTGCAGATTTTGGACCTGTTTCCACTCACTTTCGCGCTTTCTGCGGTCGCTGGCTGAGCACTGGCTGAATTCGGGCAGTCTGCCACTGGCCACGAAGCTTCCATATGCGATTTGGAGCACTAGGGCATGCAAACGGTTATACTGCGCCTCGTTAATTGCTGAGGAAGGGACTTGGTCCAGGTAAAAGAGAGCCGCAGCATATCGCTTCTCCAGCGGCCAAGTCGAAAGTTGCATGGAAGCGCCCTTCATTCCCTTTAGAATCATCTAATATGGCCTCAATTCGGACTGCAGAGCAGTCTCCCCAGCGAGACACCAGCCCAGGGAAAGGCCAAATCACCTATATGTGGACTTCCTCTGTGCCTAAACTGTGGAAATTGGTGAGTGATGCGCCTCCCAGGAAGATTAAGGGTCGCTTTGGACACAGGGACACGCTGGAGTTCCTGTGTGAGACGCAGAAGTACATAACAAAGATTTGCAGACCCATTGACTTGCCGCCTTTTTACCGTCTGCGCAAGGTGGAAAGCGGCAGAAACACGCCTGCCACCAGCAGGTCAGGCACCAGAGGCAGAGGAAAGCAAAGAAATGAGTGCGCATTTATGCGGAAAAGCGACTCTTTGCAGCACTTCCAAGGCCTGGCGCAGAACTCCTCCCGGCAGTTCGCACAACAGAGTCGCACAGCCTCAATTCCAGTACTGAACCTCAGCTTCAAGGGAAAAAAAGAGCCAGAGTCAGCAGAAGCACCCACTCGCTCCCCCTTTATTCAGCGCTACAGAGGCGGGGGAGGGTTCAAAGCCGCCCCTGAGTACGTAATTCGCCACCAACTCGCAGCCCGCCAACCCTCCAGAGAGCCTACCAACTGGCTATCCGGCCTAGATCATTAGTGTATCAGCTTCTTCACTCTTTTCTGCATCGTCACCGCCGCTTCCCTCTCCCGCGCCCGCTTCCCTCTCTGCACTGCGTCGATATTGGCACTAGGCGTGGAGGAAGGGAGGTAGGTGCATTGGTCGTATTCAGTGACTAGGTGGAATACGTCGCTGAGGTGGGAAAGGGGCTCCCAGGTGTCTTGTAGACTACTGTAGCCTTGCCAGCGGACTCGGTAGTGCAGTTGGCCGTGCAGCACTGAGCGGCCGACGAGGCAACTTACTTGGTAAACGTCCTGTTTGGACATATTATGGAGGGAAGGCTGGGCTTGCGCTATGGTGGAGACTGGGAAAGGGGATTTGGGCCTATTGGGAAGCAGGAAACGATAGGAGTCTGGGTGTCTAGGGGACTTTAGGTGTGTACTTTTCCTACTGAATCCTCGAAACAGTACTAAATATCCCTCAAAAAGTACACTTCCTAATATACCCTTCTCCGTCCAAAGCCCCTAATCCCCAATTCCCTGCTTCCCCTTCCTACCCCAACTAGTCGCAATATGGTGGAACCTCTCGGCGTCTCCGGCCGTCACCTCGACTCCGAACCCAGAGATCAGCACGCCCACATCGACGAAGTAATCGTGCAAGCCAACCAACTCCTCGAACACCCTGAATCCTTCAACATCCAGCAGTCCCCCGAGATGCGTGCTCTGCGCCATCTCAACCTCGACTCAAACCACATGTTTCTGCTGCTGAAGCGGCAACTGGGGAAGTACTACGAGGAGAAGCAGCGGAGAGACAAAGGCCTGCACCCTGGGAAGTCGGAGAAGTGGAAGGAAGTACTGTATGTGTCGCTGTTTAAGGCATTGGCGGAGTTGACGTTTGAGACGGATAAGGAACACCAGTTGAAGGGTTTGGAGCACATATATAAGTGGTTTTTGGAGAAAACGAAGGTTGAACTGCCCCAAATCCCCAAAACTGCCAAGCGACAGGCCACTCCGCCGCCCCGAAACGCCACAGTGACCCAGGACAACTCCATCCACGGCCGCAGACAGCGCCTAACAACCCGCAAAATGGACTCTGTGCGGCCCATCGAGTCCCACTCCCCCTCCCCACCTAGAATAAACGACCGCTCCGAGCCCTTATTCTCCCGCCAAGTCCATGACTCTATGCCAGAAAGCAGAGAAATCAGTCTATTCGCTGAGAGCAAGGCCAGGGAAATGAATTCCCTTAGGTCCAGTTACGTCCATAGTCGGCTTATGACGCAGTGGGGAGCTGCCCGCTCGCGCTTGGACGAGAGGCTGCTGGCGAAGGCGGAAATTGGAGCGATGAAGCCGAGGATTTTGGTGCCGGAGCCGAAGTCGGAGGGGTCGGATGAGTCGTCTACGGAGGCGGCTTCGCCTGTTTCGCTGCCTGCAGTGAATAATCCCCGTAAGGACCCTCCCAAAATTGACTTCCGGCACGACCGAGCCCGCTCCGAGGTCCAGGTGTTAGCCCAAGAGGACGACTTCAGCCCCTTATCAAAGATCCAAAGAGCTAGATTGGTCCACCAAAGCCTGATTCAAAGCCGCGCTGAATCCCGCAGTCCTTCCCCCGACCGGCTTTCCCTGTCCTTCTTTTCCTTTTCCCAAGCCCAAGCGATGTCTCGGCCTGCGGAGAGGGAGATAACGTCGTGGGAGGAGGCGGAGGAGGGACGGCAGGGCGGGTATGCGGTAATTGCGGATGTGAGGAGGAAACTGGCGGGACTGCAGGTGCCTTGCACCTACCGCACCCTTTCTGCAGGACTGGATAAGCCGCAAGACTTGCCGCCCGACAGACTGAACCACCGCTTTCTGCCGACCGGGGGGGAGTACTTCACCTCCAACCCGTTCTCCCCGCTAGGGAAGAAGAAAAGCAAGAAGGGCAAGAAGAAGCGGAAATAGCCTTAAATGGCCTGCCAAACTGCCGCTTTCCCTTAGGAGACTCAATAGACATCCCATAATGGGAAACTGGAGCTGTGTCCTGTATTGCCTCTTTATGCTAGTTGTGCACAGCGCTTCCCCTATCGAAACTCTCTTGGAAGAGCCTGCAGAAGTAAAAAATCAGACCTATATTGGCACCTGGAAGACCCAACAATCAGGTCTTTTCGATACTTTTACAGCCTCTGAAGGCAGAAGTCGCTGGAACTGCATCAACTTCTACCCCAAGTGGGTAAACCGCTTCGACTGCCAACTCACTCTGTTCGACGGAGACTGGGAGGACGCCAGTGTATATGCAATACGCATGTACGAGAACTGGTTCGACTACGAAACTCGCAGTATAGTGGTCAACTCCACGGCGTTGGTGCTGAATTGGAGCGATTTCCGAGGGTCTGTATATGTGCAGGGCCGATTAGCAACAAGCCCAGACCTTGCACTAAAGGGAAAACTCGCAATTCCCGACTTCCTAATATCCCTCAACCTGTCAGCCACAGACCCAAAACCCCCCAAAATCCTGTACACTCTATTGATCTCTGCACTAACCTCTATACAGCTATGGGCTTTACTGGCCCTGGCTAAGGACTGCAGCACTTCCCAGCCCACTGCTTTCTCAGTGTTTCTGGGCTTTCCCTTCCTGACTTGTGTGACGGACTGCTGGATGTGGCTGTGGCATGTGTATCTTGCACTGCGGTTTCCGCTTGAGTTCAGTTATTTGATAGTTAACGCGTTTTGGAGCTTTTTGATGGTTGTGGCGAATGTGGGCAGACTGCTGCCGCATGTGTGGAAGGCGCATGTTAGGATGAACAGGCAAAATAGGCTTGAAATTGAGCCGAATTCAAGCGATTTTCACAGTTTTGAAGGGAAGTTTGTGGGGATTTCGGTGCTGGTGACGGCCATTTGCATGGCTTGCAGAGACTACTTCCCTGTATTTACACTGCTTGCCTACTGCTGCTACGTCCCTCAGCTGCTGTCCAACGCAGTCCGGTACCGTCGCAACAGAGTCCGCTGGCAAATCACAGCTTCGTTCGGCTTCTCCCGTCTGCTGTTCGCAGTAAGCGCTATGCAGATCTACTGGCTGGGCAGTCCTTTCAATCTGTTAGTATGGGAACCCCGCTATTGGCTTTGTTGCCTACTATCCTGCCTAATAACCCTTCAAATCCTGCTCCTGCACTTCCAGTCCTCTAGACTGCACCCCTGGCTTTTCCTGCCTAAGGCCCTGCGCACCCAGCAGTACGACTACTCCCAGCCTGCCCAGTCCCTGGCGCTCGTTCAAACTGAGTGTGCGATTTGTATGACTGGCCTGCAGGGAGAGGCGAGTGCTGCGGGACTGATGCATGCGCCATGTGGACATGTGTTCCATGCAGACTGCTTGGTGAACTGGATGCGGATTAAGCTGGAGTGTCCGACCTGTAGGGGGGAGTTGCCAGCCTTGGAGGAGGAAGAAGATGGGTAGATATAGCTTGCCTGCAACCAGTCTGGCTAAATAGGCAAAATTCGCTAAAAGCCTCTGCCACTCTGCAACCCGCCTTGTTTACCGGCCATAGAGAGGGTATTTTTATGAGAGAACAGACCAAGAGACCTATAAATTCGCCACTTCCTGCCAAAGACACCGCCAGTCTCATCCCCTACCGCCGTATTCCTCCTCTCCTGCTGATATCCTACCTCTGTCAAAGCCTTCGGCTGGGCAATAGATTGCAAAGGCCGGTCCACACCTTTTCTTCTATATAAAAGTAAGTGGAAGTCAATTAAGCCTGAAAATCGCTATAAGTCTAGGGAAGAGACAGCCTGGATACAGCCGATTTCAGTCGATTCGGCAGGAGACTTAATCTAAAAGGCGAAATGAGTCATTTTATATGATAGGTCTCAGTGGGCCCAGGCTAGAAGTCACCTAGAGCTGGAGTCAGCAGATTTAAAGCGCATTTTCGGCTTTCGGCGTGTAGATAAGCCTTAGAAGGTATCAAACTACATAGCTTCTCTGTGCAGCGCCTTCCTTCTCGCAAGCAGTCGGCTTGTCTCAAGCGAAAGGGTGATTTCTCGAGAAAGCGGCAGACGCACGACCCTGTTCCTTCCCATTACCCTACGTCCCTCACTCATTTCCGCCGTATCGATTTCGGCCTCATATCCCGCTTCCGCCTCTTCGTCCAAGAAAATCGGCGTCAGGTCGAAATCAAACCCCGCCCCTGCGCCCCGGGGAGAGTCGCGGGCCTCAGGGACCGGAGAAGTAGGGTCGGGGCTTCCTGACCAAGTGGAGTCCTGACCATAATAACGAGGCTCGGACATCATAGATTACTGAGTAGCATTCGTGGATGAGACAGATGTAAAGTATGCCTGCAGGAAGTCAGATAAACGCTGGGAGATTGAGGCAGGGGAGGGGAAAAGTGCATTGCTTGGTATTTCGATGGAACGGATATGTGATATTTTATACCAATTCCAACTATCGATTTGCCTATTCCGAATTCCGCAGAATCGAGCATTGTCGCTACTTCATATAAGTTTAGGCCTGGAAAGCAGCTGAGTTAGGCAGGAAGCTAAATAGTCATGGCGGACAGGACTGTGCGACTCACACAGCTTGCGCTCCGCTATCGCCCTGCTGCTACTCTCTATCGCGCCCGCTTCATCGTGGCTACTGAGGGGGGAACGCGGAGAAGCAGTTCGTAGCGGAGGCTTCGGCCCTGCACTTCCGCCTATTAGACTACGAAAGAAAGGTGCACCCCGTCCAAGAGCGACCAAAGCCAGCAGTCCATTCAACCAGCACTACCACTCCAGAAAGCAACAGAGCAGTGGAGGCCGAGCTGCAAGTGATGAAAGACCTGCTGGGGAGTTGGAGGAAGTGTCAGCTGTGCCTATTCAAAGCTTTGCTGCAGGGAAAATGCGAGAATGGAAAACAAGTAAGCAAAATAAGCACTACAGATACATCTCAAAGTACAATTTTCCACCTAAGCCCCACTTCCACCCTGCAAACCCTACCCATAGACCAAGTGGAAGAGGCTAAAGCTCCCAGCAGCTCACACATCAAAGGCCAACTACCAAGTTAGCAGGCTTTTCCAAGAGATTGGCAGAATAGTGTATGGCCATGAGATGTAACTTGTGCAATTGATGTGCACACTGAGTTTGCTTGGATGCACATGCACGCTGCATCAAGGAAATCAGGGTGTGGCCGGTAATAGGCATTTTATGGTCGAAGTTTTAGTGATTTTTGTGGTGTTTTTCGCGTTTATTGAGGTGTTTTTGCTTGAAGTTTGCTCATTTCCTTAGAATTTGAAGGATGTCGCTGATATTAATAGAATGGATTTAGTATCGGAAATGTGCTTGCTGGAGTCTCTGCTATCCCCGGAAGAATCAGACTCAGATCAGTCCTCAGCCAGCGACTCCCAGCCCAAAAGTCCCAGCCAGGCTGAGGAAGTGCTAGCAGCTGTTAATAGCCTATTTGCGATATGTGCGGCTTTCCCCTCCGCAGACCGCCTCCCTCTCCAGTCCCCAAAGCCGATTTCCAACCCTTTGGAGTCCGAAACCCCACTAACCCTCGCTCTTTCCGGGCTTACCCGCCTGCAAACCACCTTAAACTCCCTCCAAACCCACTCCCACAGCCTAGTCCTGCAGCTCCAAACCGCCCACTCCGCCACTGCCCTGCTCCAGAAACTGCTGCAGACTAAGGAAGAACTGCTCGACTCTGTGTCGGAAGAGCTCTATTTCGCTATGGCAGACAGCAATCCTACGCTTATCACGGAGAGTCAGGAGGAGGAGAGGCCGGAGGGGCCGTTTGAGGTGGTGGAGGAGGGGAGGGGACTGGGAGTTGTGCTGAAGTGGGAGGAAATGAGGAGGAAACAGACTGTTTTGGAGGCTTTTGGCAGGTGGAAAGGGGGAATAGCACTGGATAGTGCAAAGTTGCAGGCTACATCCACTCTAGAAGGGGCATTTAAGCAGAGCTTACTGCTAAAAAACCCATTATTGAGCAGTTTAAGTCCTTCTTTATCGGTAATCCTGCCTCCTCCAGTGCTTTTTAACCAACTATTTGCCTTTTTAGACCAGTGTTTCGACCACTTAAAGTCCGATTCCGACTTCAATCCCGTCCAATTCTGCTTCCAAGGCGGCCTACAGCGGCACTTCACCAGTCAAACCGGGGTAATTCTGCAGTCCTTGCAGGCTTACTACGAGGACGAAAGCATGATAGCAGGACTATTCGCCCGCATTCTCAACGTGTTCGACCCAGACCCGCTGCTTTCTGCCCCAAATCGGGAACTAGTGCGGCTAAATGCAGATTTAAAGGCGATTACTCAGTGCAAACGGTTAATGAGGGATATGGAGGCAGGGGGGTTTATAGCAGTGCAGGACGCTTTGGCCTTTGCATTCAGTTTAAGCCTGGTGAGTTGTGGGAAACTGGTGTCGCATCTATTGGGAGTGCTGAAGCCTGTGGAAATGCAGGTGGGGGACTGGGCGAAGTATGTATTGTACCATGTGACGAGGGCGAGCACTGTGCGGAGTGGGGCGGTTGGCGACTTGTTGACTGGGAAATGGAGAGTTTTGACGACGTTTCTGAGACAGCATTTGCCTGCAAATGTGGACCTGCACGGCATGGAAAGCTTGGAAGCAGTTTCCAAGCTGCTAGTAGTGGGCAGAGGCGAGCTACTTGCCTACCTCCTGCAGGTGTACGACCTGTCAGTGGACGAACTCTACGTAGCAGTGGAGGAACAGGCCCAGGGACAGTGTCTTTCCCTACCAGCACTACAGGCAGTGCTGTTTTCACTGGAAATAGAGGATTCTGCCCTGTTGGATGCTGTTTGGCAGGCGGCTCAGGCCTTACACCCGCTTCCTCGAACTGATCTAGTCCATAAAGACGCGGCTTTACTGGCGATTATCACGTCTGGTCGGGCGGAAATCGCTGCGAAGCCACTGCTGCCTGTGCTGCGCAGACATGGACGTCAGCATTCCTTGGCTATTCGGACGGAAATGACGGAGGCTGAGGAAGTGCAGTGCGTCACTACGGCTTCAGGGGCAGGCAAGGGCAGGGCTCTGTTCACGCCCCGAGGCAGAGAAAGCGTCAGGAGCAAAGGACGGTCCCAGACCATTTTCTATTAACAGTGGGAAAGGCGGTTTTAGAGGGATTTAGACACTTTTCCAATAGTCCGGAAACAGGTTTTTATGTCTTTTCGTATAGTGAGATTTCGTGTAAATCTGTGAAATGCACTACAGCCTTTCTCTCACTACTCGCCTAGATATACAGATATTGAGGGAGTCTTGGTGCAGAAATACCAATTCAGTCCTTTAGACTGCTGTTGTTGAATGTAACCATATAGTCGCAAATGTATGCTCATTTCGCTAGGGAAACTAAGCAATTGGAGCCAAATAGACTCAAAGGGTGCAATTAGCAGCAGTTTAAGAGTGCTGTCCATAGCTATTAAAGGCTAATCGTCGCTTTTCGACTCTGGATCGGGCTCAGGCGCCTTATAGCAGTCCAGGTAGAGCATGTAGAACAGCACCAGCACCACAGGCATTATCACTAGCAGGTCGCTCGGCTCCATATATATGCAGCCGACGGCTCTACAGGCAAGCGAGGGAAGTGCAGCCTTTGGCTCTGCACGGAATCAGCAGCGAAAACAAGCGATTTGCACATATGGAAGGACTGGGATTAGAAGCTGTGGGCTGGAGTTAGCCTTGGACTTGGTCACCTTTCCAGCCTAGAAGTCCAGCAAGCAGAGGAACCCGCACTACGAGAACACATAAAGCTACCCCTAGCACTGCTCCCTCTCCCCCTGCTCCTGCAGCTTCATAAACACAGGCAGCCGCTCCCCCTCCCTCCTCACTGTATGTCTGAACTGGCACCTGCCTCCATACATGCAATACCCGGCTTCGAAGAACTGCCGACAAGTCTTGGTCTTGTACTTTTCTGGCAGACGCAGAGGTAGTCGCAGTTCCTCACTGCCATGCGCGAAGCTGCATTTGGCCTGGAACTCGCAAGTGCCTTCTACCCAGTTGCGACACAGCTCTGTCTTGAACTTCAGTCCGGCGGCTGCAGTCTTTGACCGGGGTTGTTGGCTTGGCTGGTGGTGCGATGGACTGGTAGGCTGGAAAATTGGAAGGTCTGGTGCGTTCTGGTGCATAGCACCCAGGGACTATTATAACTCTGGACCTGAGACTTGCTGCTAGTGTTCCAAGCACCAGTGTCCTCCCTACTGTCGCTAGGTAAGCACTGGCCTTGAAAGACTCTAGGAACCGACCAGTACAGTGTGTAGTGCAGCAGGAGCCAAATCCTATCAAAGAAGCCGTGAGACTGAGATGCACGCAGAAAGTCCGAAAAACTGCATCTTGAAACAGTGTGTTTAAAATACGAAATACGCGCGAAAGTCGCTACAGTCCTAAAAGAGCTTTTTGCTGTTTCCTGAGTTGATGCTATTTCAGCAGAAATCCTGCCTTGCAGATTCACTCAAAATTGACCTTCACAGTTTAGTGCTCACTGAGTATACTATCGACTCTAATACCAGTCTACAGTGACTATTAACCTACTTAGCAGACTTGCGAACCTGAGGCCTCACAGCGGAACTCGCCCTCCCAGAGTGCTGTGTGCGCATCTGATGCGAAGCCAGCGCTTTCCGCAGCTCCGCATACGCCTGCGCCACTAGCGAAGTATGTCTCCGCCTCATCCTGGCGTCGTTTTCCCTCACTGCAGTTCTCGTGCTTTGCTCGAGTTCCTTGTCTCTGAGGAGAGATCGGAACTCTTCGAGGTCGTTGTCGTAGGTTTCGGACTGGGCTAAGTACTTCTTGATGCGTCTTTTTCGCTTCACGGCGTAGTCAAGTCCGCGGTCTCCGGAGTCGATTAAAACTCTGCTATTGTCGAATTGCCCGTCTAAACTGACCTGAATCAGTCGATTTGGGTCCATTGAGGACTTTGTGCTTTTGTCAATGGTGAACAGTCCAGTCCTTCGAGATATCTCTATGCTGCTTTCGTAGGGAAGCACCTTCCGCATTACCTCACTTCTGAGTGTGGCGTTAGCAGCGAGGAACAGGAACTCGCTGAGCATCAACTTGTCCTTAAATAGTCTTCTCAGGGCGGTCTGCTTCACCCACAGGTCGAACATTTTCTCGCTCACTGCGTAGCCGACACTTCGTAACACGTGTAGAACGTTGCTGAAAGTTAGGCGAAATACCTTGTTTGGGTCGCACTTCTCCACTAATGTGAATTCAGTGATTAACTGCCGCAGCACTTCCCTCGGCAGCTTCCCTGTGGTGAGCAGGTAGGCAGTAGCGGAGATCACCTTGGAGTTCTGAATCACTGACCTGCCACACACAATTGCAGGCAGGTCGCCTCTGAGACTCAAACCGTGCAAGAGACGCACCAGGTAGGGCAGTGCAATCACGCCTTTTGGGAGATGCTCGCACATCAACTCCCAGATCGGGTCCAAATCCAGGGTCTTGATCACCAGTTGCCGCAGTTCGTCGAACTGGATGGAGCCGGTGAACTGCCCTTCGTTGGGCAGGCCTACGAGCGAAATAGTAGCGAGCATTTACTATGGGAAGTCTGATATCGCGGTCTAAGCGGACTTACCTGCTAGACTAGCTTGAACTTGAGCTTGGGCAGGAGCTTCCGGCACCTCACCAAAGCTCTCACCCCCTCCACCCATCTCTTGAACAGCACATAGGAGTCCGCCACCAGCTCCACTCTGCCGCCTCTCTCCAGCGCCAGGAAGAACACGTAGTGAATGCAGTCCATGCACTTCGCTTCGAAGATCGGACTCTGGAAGTCCATAATGCCCATCCGCTTGAACTCCGGGTACTTCCTCTTCAGCTCCTCATCCTCAGGAGGCTGCTGTCCGGACAGCCACGCGCTTTTCTGCGTCTTCAGAATTGCGAGCGTGTGCTGTGGGACTATGGGGTCCAGCAGCTTGTCAAGCATCACAGAGGACTCGATCCCGGGCTTGTGAGGCTGCCGCACTTCTAACTTCGTTAGGGCGCGATTTAGCTTCAATTCGCGTAGGCCGTAGCCGCACTTCTCAGGCGGAAGGACTTCCGCTTCCAGAGGGTCGAACTCCGCAGAGACTAGAGAGCTCTTTTGCGAGAACTTCTTGTAGAAAAGGCCGCCGTCCAGCAAGGGCTGAATAGCACGGAAGAAGTCAGCTTCGATCAGGGTGAAGTCGCCTAAGTTGCTGGGCCGCACTTGGTCGAATTGGAAGCCCGAGGTCAGGTCCAGCTTGATATCCGGCAGTCCTGGCTCAGCTTCAGTGAAGATATAGGTCTTCGCCACGTGCTTCTCTCGGGGCTGTTCATTGGCGCTGTTAGCAGCGTAGTCCATGTCCAACTCAGTGCAACTGTGCGTCCTTCTCAAAGGCTGCGCCTCTTCCCCAGTGTCCATGTCATGCAGCTGCTTTTCCAAGGCCGCCAGCTGCAGTTTCGCGGAGCGAATTTGAGCCAATTTCTCCTTCAATGCGGCTCTCCTGGCCTTTACTTCTCCGGTCGCCTTTTCCAGCGACTTTACCTCATTTTCGTGTTTTTTATCGATTTCCGACAACTTGATGCGGCACTCACTGGCTTTTTCATGACATTTATAGACCTGATTGGTCAAATCCGTCATTTTCGTGTCCTTCATATACCGATTTCTCCCCACACTCACCCTTATTTCCCTCAACTTCGTCTCCGTAATCGACTCCGTGCGGTTAATCAACTCCTCCTCAGCCTCAGTGACCGCCTCAATCTGGCTCTGCGTGAGTTGGTGGCTATCCCAATAGGCTCTGTATAGCTCATCAGTGTCTTTTCTGAGCTTGCCGAGGGCTTCGCAGGCCTTTTTGTGGGAGTCTGTGCGGAGTTCGCAGCCTTGCAGGGCTTTGAACACTTCGTCGAACTTGCTGTGCAGGCCGCTGCGGGGCGGGGCGACTGTGGTGCCTTTGGTCATTTTTTCGATGGCTTGTTTGCCGAAGGTTTTGAGGAGTAGGCTGTATTCCTCCTTGGAGTAGCCCTCAGCGAGGGTTTTTTTGAAAGCTGCAGGGCTTTTTCCTCCTGCCTGGTCACAAACAGCCCTGAGACTCTTTTCCTGCGCTCCAATGGCGAATAGTTCCTTCTGCAGGTCGCTTTTCTCGCTTTCCAGACTAGCCTTGGAGAACTGCAGGCTTTGACACAGCTCTGTGAGCGTGGCTTGCTCAGTGTTGGTCTGGCGCAGGCGGGAGGAACGGCCTTCCAGGACTTGGGGGGAGTGCAGCGCTTCCAGGTATTTGTCGAAAAGCATGCTCGTGTCCTCTTTATCATCCTCCGGCAGCAGACGCACAAGTCGCTTCTGAAACTCCGTCCTGAAGACATCATCCGCCAGCGGCGCAGGCGCATTCCTCGCCTCATCCAGCGCAGTCTGCACCTGCTTCTTCCAAGTGCCAATCATCGCAGTGTAGCTTGCCTGCTGCTGTCTCCTCATGTGCATCTGTGTCCTCAGAGCGACGTGCTGCTGCGAGCCTGCTTGCAGTGCGTCGAGAGTGGTCTGGTCCTGGTCTCTCTGTCCTTTCCACTGGTCCAGGAGGCGGAATTCCTGCTGGTTCATCTGAGTGACCTGCTCTTTCAGTATGCTTAGTTCGATGTTGTAGCTGTGGTCTCGACTGATATCGCCCAGTAGCTGGTTGAAAGTGCACTTTATGGCTTCTCTGCATTTCTCACTCAGCATTCTTTCCATTTTCCCGATATCCGCGAAGAGCGGGGTGCGCGGAGTGACAGAGTTGAGCTGCTCCTGCGTCTGCTCCTCCTGCAACGACACCTCCGCCAGTCTTTGCTGTATCGCAGCCACTCTGCTGGTCAGTTCATTCTTGCGTTTCAGTACTTCTGTGAGTGCTTCTTTGGCTTTGTACTCCTCGAGGAACCGGTCGCTCTCGGCCTCGTGGCCTTTGCGCATGTCCGCAAGCTTTTTGGAGAGGTACTCGCGCTGGCTTTGGGCCTGCTCGATTTCCGCGCCCCGGCTGCGGGCGTCTTCGCAGAGCATTTGCAGGGTTTCGCTCAAGGGGAAGAGGCTGTTTTCTTGTTGATTGGAGAGGGCCTGCAAACGTCGCTTTTCAGCCTCAATTGCCCTCGTAGCGTCTTCCAAAGGCTTTAGGGCGACTTTGAGGGAGTTGAAAGTCTCGCTTTCCTGCAGTTCTCTGGGTCTAGAGGAGTGGCGGGACTCCATGGTGGCCAGCTGGTCTGCCAGTCCCTTCACTGCCTCTTCACTGGCTCGCAGCTGCGCCTTTGTCCGGTCCTGCTGCATGCTAAAGGCCTGCGCCACACTTCTGCGTTGCGTCTTTAAGGCGGCTTTCTTGACCTGCAGTTCATTCAGCTCTGCTACGAGTGCAGGCTCCTGTGCAATTGAGGATTTGCGGAGAGCGGCAATCTGCATCTCCAGTTCGTACTTGAGGAAGAGCTTGGGGTCTGCTGCACTGGGCAGGGGACTTTGGGCCTGCGAGGCTTCGTCTTCGGACAGCAGCTGCCAGGCGTCCAGCTGCTGGATCATACCGGCGATTTTGGGCTCGGACATTTACTATACGGCTGATATGCACGGAACTGCCATGCTTACCTAGGTCTAGAGGGCTACTGCAGCATAGCTATCGTCATCATGGCTGTTCCAGTCACAACTAGTGCTCCAGATACATAGTCATATATGCTTGGTTTCTTCGCCACCTTGTCGTTCACCTTCTTTTGCAGGCAGTCAAGATGATAGTATCCCTTTATGTCTCCGTCGTCCATCAACACTAGCGATTCCGCTGTGCCTGGTATATTGCAGTTGGTGCAGTGCAGCTCAGGGTCGGACTGGGGCTCGGAAGCAGGCAGAGCAGGGGGACTGACTTCAAGGAAGGCGACTTCTTCAGGCTGTGAAGCAGGTAATTCCGGTACTGCTTGACTTGTCAAATAGCCTCTCAGTTGCAGGAAATCCGGCCTCTGTTCCTCACTCTCAGTCAACATCCAGCCTAGCAGTCCTTTCAACCAGTCACTGTACTGCATCATTCCTACCAAATTCCCCAGCTGATATGGCTGTCCCATCAGTATAGGTGGCTTCAAATGCGCCATGTGCAGCACAGTGATAGCCAGGGAGTACACATCGGACTTGAAGGGGTTATGGTACACAGAGCAGATGTTCTGGGTGAGTCCTACCCGCAGGGCAGGACTGAGGTAGATAGGAGTGCCTACTACGGTGGTGGCTGCTGTTTGGACTATTCGCTTGGCTGAGCCGAAGTCTCCCAACTTGCAGCCCTCGCGATGGAGCAGGATGTTAGCAGGCTTGATGTCTCTATGAGCGATGCCCTGCTCTTGGGCGACTGCTAGGACCTCAACCAGTGTGAAAACTACTCCTTTCAGGTCTTCTTCTGTGTACGGAAAGCCATTAGTCCCTCTGTCCATAATATCCTTGCCCACGTCTTTCCCTGCTAAATCCATTTCCAGCACCAACACCAAGTGTCCCTGCGACACCCAATAGGCGAAAGAACTGTACAGCCGGACCACTGCCGGGTGCACGAAACTGGCCTGAATTTGCGCTTCTTCCAGCATGCGAGTATATGCCATTTGCGAGCACAGCTGCAGCTTGAGCGCCACAGAGACCTGATTCGCTTGGTTGAAGGCTTCGTAAACCTTGCAGTGCGCTGTGGAGTAGAGCAACTTGACCAGGACAATGTTCCTCTTCTGCAACTCACTCTGCAGCAAGCCATCCCCAGCCTCCATATCTATATAATTGACTAGTGGGTCTCTAGTCCGAAGGCGCAGAGCACGTCTCCCTTGCAACAGGGACATACTGCCTTGATTGCCAGCCATTCCCGTATGCACTTGTAGTGAAATACGTGCAGACAGAGCGGCAGACGCACTACTCGCTGAGTGGCTTCCAACTCTTCGTAGCAAATGGTGCAGGTTTCCGAGGTGCCTGAGGACCTGTAGGTAGTCACATGGCGCAGCAGCACGCCTTGTTCTTCAGGGAGTAGGAGGCGATTTGGAGGCTGGATAGGGAGTAAATGGGTATGAGATTGAATTCTGCGTCTTTCCTTGAGAGTTAGGAGGGTCAGGGAACATATGGAAATGGTAAGGACTAGGATCAGTATGTAACTCACAATGAGCCACATGGCTACTAGCCAGGTCCGTTCCGCCTCTGGCATCTAGGTACGTCTTACACACTCCAGCACTGAAGCCTTCACTATCTGCACGAACCACAGAGTCCCAATAGCCGTCCAAACCACCAGGAAAGGATAGAGCACTAGGAAAGTGAACAGGGATACGCAGGCCAACGTGCGTCTATGGAACAGCGTAAATGTGCTTTGGAGCAGGACCAGCATCCATCGACATACGAGAAAAGTGAAGTAATCGCCCAGTAGCCACACCTGAATAGGCTGCGGACAGCTGGGTGCAACGTACCTGAATTCCTGCCATGTGGCGAGCAGTACTGCTATGAGGTAGCAGAAAACCATGCTCAGCACACAGTCCTCACAGGTCAGCTTCACTCTCATAACTTATCTCTCCATACTTTCCTTATTTTCGCCTGCTGCGGATTTAAATGTCGGAAAGCAGCCTAGCAGCGGAGTCCTCGATAGAGGTCAGAGAAGACTCTTTCCCCAATTTACTGCAAAACACGTCGAGTTCCGCTCCGAAGCAGAGTGGTTTTTCCCAAACAGTGCTGCAGTTCCTGCATGAATCGATGTGTCTTCAGCAGGAAATCTCGCGAATATCTCAGGCGGAGTTGCCGAGTGTGCCCAGTCTGGAGGCCAGCCAAGAGGTGGACTGGACGGAGGTATCCACCCTGGCTAGGGACGGAGACTGTGCGGAAATGGACTTCGGGAGGATGGAGAAAAGCGACTGGATCGAGGTCTTTCAAGACCTGTTAAGGCAAGGAAGACTGTACAGAAGGGAAATACAGGACCTGAAAGCCGAGCTAGAGACAGCCAAAGACACAGCAAAGGCTAAAAGCAGCACTGTCGACTTACTCACATCCCAGCTGCAAGCAGCCACCAAGGAAGTCCAGTCTTTGCACAGGCTGGTCACTAGTCTGCAGGACCAGGTGCGCTCTGCAGCTGTGCAGACTCAGGAAAGCAGCTGGAGAGACCGACTTGAAGGACTCATTGGACGGCTGATTGAGGAAAATGTGCAGCTGCAGGCAGCAGTCCGGGTTCAGGCCTCGACATTGCCTGCGCTGGAAGCCATTTTCCACGTGAGTGGGAATGAGGAAGTGGTGAAGGTGGCTCAGAGCGCGGCAGAAGTGCTGAAAACGCTGCCAACTGTGCAACGATATGTACACAAAACACTTCAAATCCTGCTAGGGAAGGCTCCAATCCACCTCGATAAAGCAGGTCTCAAGACTGCTTTAGAGCGACTCAAAGACCTGAAAAGGTCTGACCCTCGACAAGTGACTCAAAAGCCTATAGGGCCGGGCTGAGTGTAAACCGCCTAATCATAGTATGGCAGAGCCCAGCAAAGAGCGTCTGCTGCAGACTCTCGTACTTCCCACGCAGGCCCGCCTCAGCGCCGCCCAGCTCTGTCAGCAGAACACCTTTTCGTCTGCGTCCACACTGGCTTTAGACGTGCTCGCGGATGTGATAACCCAATGTGAGTGCTAGACAGTGGCTCGGGAAATAGCGAGAAGAGGCAAGGCCTCTGCAGAGAACTGTGGCCGGGCGGAGTGTCATTTGCAGGATATGCTCTGTGCGGTGCAGATGCTGCTGGGACTGAAAGCCAAGGATCTTCGCGAGCACATGGCGACTCAGCGCAGTTCTGGCTTCCCCTTCACTCGCGGTAGCACCTATCCAGGCGCAGTGCCTATCTGCAGAGAAGTGCCGTGGCGGGTGCGTAGAGAGCCGGCCGAGAGAAGGGAAGAGGAGGAACAGATTCCCGAGTTCTTCCCGCCCTTCCCCCCTGCGCACACCTTCACATACACGCCTGTGGAAGTCACCCGCGTCAAAGACAACCCTACTGAAAAGGCGGATTTGGCTCGTGAGAAGCGCGCTTTGGAAGACCGCCTTGCCACTCTTCTGGCTCAAGACCCCTCCCCGCTCCCTGCCTCGGGCCCTGAACTCCAGCCCAACCCCTTCCTTTCCGCTGTCCATCCTGCCTCTCAGTCCTTCCTGGACTCCCTCTAGTAGTCTAACAGCGATTATGCGTCAGCTGTGCCAGCGAATATGATTAACTGAGAGAAGCCTACCAGGCACTTATATAGTCTTCCAATACAGATATTACTCTGTATATCCTAGTCGTCACTAAGTCATTTCTGAAGGGGAACCCGAAAGCTTGAGCAAATGTGCTTGCTGTTTTCTGGTCAAATAATAGCAGTTATGGTACCAACGACTCCCCAATTAGCCACTGATTCGAGTACTAAACTTTAAGCTTCGGCCAAGTTTGCGAAGGTTAAACAGGAAGGATCGTTCGAAATTCGGCTGAATTCGATATGAGGAGTTGCTAGCCATACGAACCGGGACTAGCTTAGAAGGGAATACGTGTAGGGGCGGGCAGTGGAAGGGAAGAAGCCGAGGAAAATATAAAAATAGATGCGAAATCTGACCTATAGCTCTGACTATAATTATGAGTGCAGGGGACAAAGAAGAGTTCAGAGAGTTTCCACTGAGTGACGACGATGAAGAAGTGAAGATGTCTCCTTTGCGAGAAGGCTTCGAGACGCCCCTGGCCACTAAAGCTGCAATTACACTCACCGAGTCCACCACTCGCCGGGCCAGCTACATCGACATAAGCGACCGATCGAAAGCTTCAGTCCGCCGGAAATCCACCTCCGGCGTGCCAAACAGCGATATCTTCCTGAAGTTGACTTCCTACCAGTCCAGTGACTTCCAGATAAAGTGGGCCGTCGTGGTGTTCCTGTGCAACGTGTATAACTTCTTTAGTGCCCCTTTGTTCGTGGGGACTGAGTACCAGCCGGAGGAAGTGTGGCTGGGCTTGGAGGTAGGGACGGAGACTGTACTGCTGGCGGACTGCTTGGCCAGACTGGCACTGGGAGGGACCCAGTGTTGGAGGAAAATGTGGATGCTGCACGACTCGGAGTCGTGGAGGTTTCGCGTCCTGCGGCTTCTGCTCAGCTCTCTGCCGTACTCTATCTTCATTGCAGTGCTCCGCTCCTACTCCCTTGCAGAGGACTACGTAATTCAGCTCGCCCTGCTGCGCCTTCTCAAGCTCCTGCGCATTCCGCAGCTCCTGGACTTCAGCAGAAGCGTGGAGTTGATATCGAAGAGCAGACACCTGTTCGCACTGCGAGTGCTGCGACTACTAGCAGTGCTGCTCGCCCTCACTCACTTGGGTGCGGTGAGTTTCCTGGTGGTTACAAGGGTAGAGCGCACGTATTCCAGCATCACAGTATGGAGACATCACAGTGCGGAATCTGCCCTGTATGCAGATGGGTGGTTTTGGGCTGCGTGCGGTATGGCTGGAGTGGGGTTTGGAGACATTGTCCCGCACACTGACTTGGAGCGCTTCGTTACTATCGTATTATTTGTGGCTGGTGCTTCCTTCTATGCGGAGATATTTGGCCAGATGGTGCTGGTGATGCACACAATTCAGCACCAGTCCAGTGAGGACTCGTTCAACCGGCAGCAAGCGCTGCAGTGGGCTCGAGAAAGGAAGCTGGGCACCAAAATCGTGGATAGACTGCAGACTTACTACTCCCTAGTGCGCATTCACTACCGCCACATTTCCAACAGTGCCTTCCTCAGCCAACTCCCCCTGTCCCTCCGCACTGAAATCTCCATGTTCCTGCACGAGGACCTCATCCAGCAGGTCAAACTCTTCGAACTCGGAGACCCGTCCTTCATACTCGCAGTGGTGCGCCACCTCATGCCGCGCATATACATGCAGGAAGACGTCATCATCCACAGAGGAGATATAGCGGATGAGTTCTTTTTCCTGCAGCAAGGGTCGGTGGCTGTGCTTGCTACTGATGAAGCCACAATTATTGCGCTGCTTACGGATGGAGCGTATTTCGGGGAAATCGGTGTGTTGCTGCAGTCGAAACGCTCTGCATCTGTGAAGGCACTCACCTCTGCACTGGCGTCCGCCATCAAGAAGGAACACTTCACTGCGATTTTGAAGAACTTCCCGGACCAGGAAGCCTTCCTGATCAGGATCGGAAGGCAAAGGATGAGGACGACCACTACTGAAGACCTCGACCAGTCCTTCTCTCTAGTTGCCCCAGAAGCAGTGCAGCCCGACAGCCTTTTCGTCCCCTTCAAGGCTCCAAGGTCCCTGTGGAGACGACTACTTCCGAAGTGGCTGCCCGGCCTGGAGCCTTTGGTCTTCATATACCACTTCATGTATGTGCCGATGGCCTTTGCCTTTCGCTTTCGGCTGCAAGGCGTGGGCCTGGCTTGGGACCTGTTCACTCTCCTCTACAACTGGGTGATGGTGGCTGTTCGCATGCGAAACGACCCTACAAACTACGTAAACGCCTCTTTCACGTACGAAGCGGTTGCAGCTATTCCCGTGGACTACGCTTTGTATGGCATGGGGCAGTCTGTGGACATCTGCAATGCTTTTATGGTAAGTTGTAGGCAGTTTCTGAGACTGGTGAAGGGGGTGAGTGTTGTGAGGCACTGGCAAGTGCCGAAGCTGATGTCCTCCAACCCGACCCTCAAGCTGTTGGTGTACTTCTTACTGCTGGCTGCGTATATCCACGTGGCGGCCTGCGTGTTTTTCATAGTGGCTCAGCAGCAGACAGACGGCTGGATCGCTATATTCGACAGCATGCCCTACACCCACTTCGGCCCAATGGAAGAACTGCCAGTGACTCACCAATACATCCTCGTCCTGTACCTCGTGCTAATGTCTGTTGGGGACGCAGACGGCCCTACAGGGCCTCAAACCCCTGCAGAGAAGGTGACTGTATTCATCGTTATGGTCATTTCCAAGGTCTTCCTCGCATTCGTATATGCTGAAGCCGTGACCTTGATTTCCTTCTCCCACGAGTTGTACACTCACCACTTGCAGCGAGTGACAGTCGTGTCAGGCTGGATGAACCACCTCAAGCTGCCCTTAGCACTCAAGGAAAGAGTGGACAAGTACTACGACATGCTCTGGCTGAAGCTCAAAGGCTTCCACGACTCTGAGATAATGAGTGACCTGCCGGAGTGCTTGAGAACTGATATCGCCGCTGTGCTGTTCGCTTCCTTCACTAGCAGCGACTTGCTCTCCAGTTGCGACCAAGGCGCACTGCTGGCTATCATCCGTCGCTGTAAAGTCACAATGGTCTGTTCAGGGGAAACCATAGTGGCAGAAGGAGAACTAGGCCTGGAGATGTTCTTCATCCTGGAAGGCAGTGTGGAGGTGCTGTCCAGTGGAGGCGTGGTGTTGGGAGTGCTGGAGCAAGGACAGCCCTTCGGGGAAATGGCGCTGCTTAGTGAGGTGCCCACACTCAGAATGGCAAATGTTGTGGCGAAGACTGATGTGAGTCTGGCAGTGCTGAGTTTGGAGGACTTTCGACTGGTCATGGACAGCTACCCTGAGTTCCAGGCCGTCATGTTGGAAAAAGCACATATCCGTTTTCTGGATACTCAGCGCAAAATGCGGCAGTCTGGAAACATCAAGGGCGCTATCAGTGCCTTCAATGTAGGCGAGGAGGCAAAACTGCCCTGCAGCCTGGAAAGCGCAGGCTCCGAGCCTTCCGAGCCCTTTTCCCCACTCTCTGCGCCAGTTCTGCCCACTGAAAGGGAGGGAATGGACAGCGGACCCACTCGCAGCAGGAACTCCAGCCCTGTAATATCCCCGGTGCATTTACTCCGCAGGAAGTTCTCCATGGAAGGACTGACCAGGACTGTGCACTGGCTGCTTCTCTTCGCAACTCTCTACAACCTGATAATGATGCCGCTGGTTTTCGGCTTCAAACTGAGGTTCCAAGCAGCCATACTAGCCTTCGAAGTGCTGACATTGCTAGTGTACGTGGCCTACCTGGCTCTAGTCTGGTCCAAACTGTCAGCCTGGCAAATCGCGCACAGAGCAGTAGTGACTTTCCCCTTCGCCTGGGTTTGCGACTCCCTTTCAGGTCCTCATTGGGTCCTCACAGTCTTTGCTTTGGTGCGACTCACGGACGTGTCTCCCTTGTTCCAGCTCTTCACTTCGTTGAAGGCCAGGAACTGCAACTGGGTGAATGTCCTGCGAGTGCTGGAAGTGTTGTTTTGCTACCTGCTCCTGTGTCATCTGGTGGGCATGATCATGCTTTCCGTCGCCATCATTGAGGGCCTGGAAGTGGAAAATTGGGTGCACACTCGATTCCCTCCCCACGAACTGATGGAGCCGATGTACTTGACTGAAGGGGACCTCTATGTGTGTGGGGTGTTCTGGGCGACACTGCAAGTGTCCCACAGAGGGGTGGGGGACGTGGTGAACGCTACAGTGCTGGAGAGGACGTGTTCCTGCGTCCTGATGTTCGTCCTCAACTTCATGCACGCCATGCTCTTCGGCAACTTCACGTCCTTGGTGTCTTCCCTCGCCTCTCGCCTGCGCTCCAAGCTGCACCGGCAGTACAAAATAGTGATGGAGGTGATAACGAAGAAGAAGCTGGGGAAAAGCTTCATCAAGCAGATCAGCGACTACTTCGCCTATATCTGGAGCGCCAACCAGGGCCTCAGTGAGAACCAGCTGCTGAGTGAACTCCCTGCCAGTCTGCAAGCGGACATCCAAGTCGCCCGCTACGGCGCTATCTTGCAGCGCAGCTCTTTCATGCGCGACAGCATGGACGGCCAACTCAACCTGCACCTCGCTCGTTCAGTGCTGCGCATCATGAAGGAGCGGCACTACCTGCAAGGCGACTCCATCGTGAATGCAGGGGACAAAGGAACGGAGATGTTCTTCCTCCTGCACGGGGAAGTGCAAGTGGTGTCGATGGAAGGTAAGCGGATCCTGGGCGTGCTCGAGCCCGGCGACTACTTCGGAGAAGCCAATTTGCTGTTTCATTGGGCGAAGCGAAGGACTGCGTCGGTTATTTGCAGTTCATTGGTCACTGTGGGAGTCATAGAAGCCAAGTACTTGGCGATGCTGTTGGAAGCATATCCACAGTGGGAGCGGATGCTGGTGCAGCAGGCGTTCGAGCGACTGAAGGAGACGTTTCAGTCTGAAGATGTAGAGGTGATGAAGAGCAGACTGCACAAAATAGCTGCCACCTTCGCAGCAGACCCCAGCTTCTACCACCGTACCGTCCAGCGAAGGAAGACTATCACAGCCCCGATGTTTATGGGCATTGTGGCACCTGCTCCCAAGCAGCAGCAGTTCTGGCCAGACCTCCTGCACCTCGTAGTGATCATGTACACCTGCGCAGTCGTGCCTCTGGCAATGGGTTTCCGCCTGGAAGTTGCTACGCCTCTCCTTATACTCGAACTTCTCTGCATCATTGAAAGCTTCTTCTTCCTACTGCGTAGTGCGAAGCCCAGAGCCTTCTTCGAGGCCCACAAGTCTTGGAACTTTCGAGAGACCTGGTCGTACTACCTACACAATGGACTGCTGGTGGACTTGGCAGCCCTTTCCCCTTGCTTTGTGATATTTTCCTACCTGGACATGGACGAAGACTGGACTATGCCGCTGAAGCTGCTGAGACTGGCCTGCGCTTTGCGGATAAAGGACATTTTCGAGGTGGTGGAGCATCGGTACCGGGCACTCACTCGCCCTTTGCACTTCACACGCACCCTGCTTTTCGTGCTCCTCCTCGTGCACTGGACTACCTGCCTGTGGCAGTACGTCACGACAATGAGCCAAACCGGCATCAGCTGGTTCAGCTTCCGTCACCTCGAGTACGAAAGCCTGGCCGGACAATACCTCTTCGCCAGCTACTACACCCTCAGCTTTGTGTCCACTGTGGCCTACGGAGACCAGCGGCCTTTCAACACGGCAGAGCGACTCACTACCATCTTATGTGTGCTCGCAGGGGACGCCCTGTTCGGAGTGGCCTTCGGCATGATGGCGGAACTGGCGATTTCCGCAGAGACGAAGTACTCCAGCTACCTGAAAGAATTGCGCAGTGCTATGGACTACTTGGCCCAGTATAAGCTGTCCAGCAGTCTGGTCAGTCGACTCGAACAGTACTTCGCCTACCGCTGGGCCATCACTGAGGAGATCGGCCTGACCAATTTGGATGAACTCTATGCACATTTGCCTACGAATATAGTAGAGAAAATCATGTACGAGTCCAACAAGTCCATTATCAGAAAGCTCCCGATCCTCACCAACTACGGCAGCGAAACACTCATCCAGCTGATGTCCACGAAGCTCAAGCCTGAAATCTACTTCCCTCACGACTATGTCATCTACCAAGACGACATAGGCGAGGAAATGTACTTCATCATTGAAGGAGTTATCGAGGTGCTGGCTCCTGGAGGCGATAAGACCATTGCGGAGCTGTGCAAAGGTGACTACCTGGGGGAGCTGGCACTCATCCAAGAAACCAGGCGACCTTTCACTGCCCTGGCCAAGTCCTTCTGCCTGCTCTACATCCTCCAGAAAGCCGCCTTCCTGGAGATACTGGAAGAGTACCCAGACGTCAAGCGGCTGATCCAAGAGAGCTCCAGAACCACTCGCGACTCCTCCCAAGTGAAGCGGCGCAGCAAGAAAAGCATGACCCAGGGCGCTGCCGCCGAGCCCTCAGACGACGAGTTCTACTCCCTCCTCGGCTGGTCACTTGTTTCTCGCGACCAACTCAAGAAGCGCATGGCGAGTAAGGTCTATTCAGTGTTTTCCGGCTACAGACATATTCACCAAAACGCACTCGCGCCGACTGTCGAACAGAGGCCTGGGGCTGAGGTGATGCAGCGCCGTCCACATGTGTCGGGGAGGGAAAGGAGGTTCAGTCAGATGTCCTTTGGCAAGGAAATGGTCCTCAGCCGCTTCACCAACCTCAAAATGCAGTGGACTATGGAGCGGTCCAAGCACCGTCCCGACGTATAATTACTCACTTCTCTATCAAACTAAGACCGCCTATGTGCGTGGGGACTTTTCCTGCTCCTTTCAGTGGACTGTGGGGAGTAGTTTTCCTTCAGTTTGCTTCTTTGCACAACTCGTCGCTTCCCTCCTTCACTCCCAGCTGTCTCTTCCTTGTGTCGGTCCTCCAAAGTCTGCAGTTTGCAGGCCAAGCGCTCCACCTGAGTGCGCAGGTCTGGAGGTCTTTCAGTGAAGTAGGCCTCAGCGAGCTGGTGGTCTGCGGCGGCTCGAAACGCGCATTCGTTGGCTAGTTGAGCTTTGAGTTCTGCGATTTCGCGCCTGTGCAGCGACTTTAACTCGGTGACTGTTTGGCGGAGCAGGTGGGATTCTTGGAGTAGGTCGGAGCGCTGGCAAGCTGCGATGTGGAGGGCGGAGCGAAGGCGGTCTATTTCGTGTGACTTCTGCAGGAGATCTGATTGCAGCTCGGAGATGGTTTCTTCGTGGGCGGCGCAGAGAGGCTGCTGGCGGCTGTATCTGTCTGAGTAGTCAGGAGTGGGGGCTGTCATTTCATCTGCGAAGGACGGAGGCCGGGGCTGTTTCCCCCCTGCCTTGTCTCTCCTGGACGAGTGGGAGCTGAGTGACAAGTCTCGTAGACTCAAGTCAGAGTTACGACTCCAATTCATTTCCAACGGCCTAGTTATACTCCCTTCAGCTTGGACCTGAGGTGCAGCAGCGACACAGTCTGGCCTGCCCGATACCCCGGCTCTCCTGACTGGGCACGACTGCTTGTAGGTCTGAACAGACCTGGTTTCTTAGCTCCGGGCTTCACCTGTTCACTGATAGTCACCAGCACTCCGGCTCGCGCTGCTGGACTTCTCAGTGCACTGGGGGAGCTTTCCAAGGAGGCGTTCAGACTGGTGCCGCGAGGACTCAGTTCTCGCTCAGTTCGGGAGCCTTGCAGGCCGGTTTTCTTCATTTCGGCCACTTCAGCCTGCGTTTTGCGCAGCTGCTTTGCCATTTCCAGGAGGCGGGAGTCAGTATGGTCGCTGGATTGGGCCTTAGGGGAAGCGTGAGTGCGCGAAGCCTGGATTTGAGCCTTATAGTCCCCTAATCGTTCCATCGACACTTCCTGAGTGTCTGCACTTTGCTCACTCAAACGAGCAATTATGAGGTCTTTTTTGCGCAAGTCTTCACTCAAATCCTTTAGCTGCACTTTCAAGGCTTCAAAGTCCTTAAATTTCCCTACCAAGGACTCGTACTTGTCGGCCAGCTGCCTGCGTTCTGCCTCAGTTGTGGCGATTTTCTCAGTCAGAACTCGGTTTTCAGTCTCGATGATGCGTATTTTGCGCTCCATTATCATATACCTCGCCCTCTGCGTGGTGTTCAGGTCCTCATACTTTAGTATGCCGGGGTCGATTTCGGCCCTGCTCTCGTCGAGACTGTGCCTCAACACGAGGTTTTCCTTGGCCAGAGTTTCCACGCGGGAGCGGGCCTGGGCGAGGTTGGAATGCAGCTGCGAGCGGGCGTGTTCACTCGTGCGCAGTTTGGTCTGGAGCGAGGACTGGTCTTTGGAGTAAGTGAGGGAAGTGTCGAGCTTGCGCTCCAAGGAGAGTTTCTCCGAAGAGAGGCGAGAGATGAGTTCATTAGCAGCCCGCAGTTCCACACTCAGTGCATCTGCCTCCTGCACTTTCTGAGCGAAGCCGCCCCTGCCTTGGTCGCTTTCGAAACTCCGGTTTCCACTCTTCGTCCCCAGTCTGGCCTTCAGCACTGCGATTTGCTCCTTCATTGCCCTGATAATCGCCTCATACTCCCTTACTAGACTTATCTCCTCGGCCATTACAGACATGTTCTGGAAACTCAGGGACAAACTAGCGAGTTTCAACCTTGCGAAGTTCAAGCGCGATGCGTACATAGAAGCCCAGCGCCTGCAGTACCGCTCCAACCAGCTGCAGAGGGACATTTACAAGGAAATCAAGCGACAATCTCCTAAGGTGACAAAGGCCTGGAAGGAGCTGTCCGCCTACAAGCCGCAGGTCGACAGTCGGCAGTTCTCGAAGATGGGACTGAGGAGTTTGGATGGGAAGTGGGCGAATCTCAGAGATGCGTGGGTGGAGCGGATGGAGGCAGGCGGCAGAATGGCGCTCGGCCTTGCAGTTCAGCTGTGGAACTGGGTGAATATGAGCAAAACCGTCAAGACCACTACGACCCTTGGGAAGTCTGTCCTCAGAGACAGCAAAAACTTCCTGTTTGAGAACTTGCAGTACAGTCGGAAGCACGTGAGTGCGTACTTCCAAGCCAATCAGCACTTCTTTGACTACTACAAGCGCAAGTACTGGACCTTCACGCCCACTTCCAAGCGCAGACTGGTGCTCTTTGGGACTGCTGCAGGACTGCTGTATGCAGTGGGAGTGCTGGCCAAGCGGCAATCTAGCGTAGAATCTCGCCCATAATATGAGTCTCAGGCCACTGATTGCTCGCACCACTGTGCAGTTTCTAGTGGAACGCTGTCGGGAACTGGGGTTTATTCCGCTGGTTACGGCCACTCCTCCGCACAACCGCTACTTCCCTGCGATTCCCAGGGAAAGTCCCACTGTGGTGTATGTGAAGTTGTTTGGACATAACACTGAGGGAATCAACTCGGTGCAGGTACGGTGGGGAGCAGTGGACTCGAGTCTGCTGGATAAGACGTCAGTAGAAGAGGACAACTTGACACTGACCGGGGAAGACAGAGTACTGCTAGTGCTGGAAACAGCGAAGGCCTTGCAAAGACAGCTGCCCCTGCGAGAAGCCGCCGCAATCGCTGGGAAACTCCGAACTCTCGCAGACCTGGAACAGGCTCTGACCTAGATTAAGCCTAATGTTGCCTTTTCACTGTGACAGTCTTTCGCATGTATATATGGACTTCTCAAAGTCCAATGGCCAATCAATAGATGGGATATGCAGAGATGAGCATATCGAAGTCTGAGAGAGGAAAGGAGGACTGCTTCGTAGGAGAAAGACGAACTTTGGCTAGTTACACAGAGCTTTCCCCTTTCACTCAATTGCTCTCGAGCTTTCACTCTAAGCTGGAAGCACATTTCTAGTTCCTATTTAGACCGTCTGTTGCCCTTTTCGGCTCCTCTTTCACATATCTACGCTGGCCCTCAAGCCATAGGCCGCTTGCAAATCCATAATAATCCTCGACAATGAAGCATTTTAAAGGGATGGAAGAGACCTCTACCAACGGCAGCGAGACCCCACCGCCCTCCCCTACCTCCCGCAGGCCTAAACACCCTCTGAGTCACAGTCTGTCTCTACGTCCTCGTCGCCAGCACTTCCCGCAGTGTGACTGCGACCGTTCTCTGCGTGGCCTCGTCAAAACCTTCTCCTTCTGGTCGCAAGCCAGCAGGACTGTGACTTGTAGTCGGTTCCGGAGAGTAGTGGCAGGCGCTCTGCCGCCCAGAGCAGAGGAAACGTACAACAGTTTGTTGCTCGCGACAGTGGAAACGAAGGACCACAGGGACAACCTGCACCAAATCGAGCTCGACTTGAGTCGAACGTACCCAGACGAGCCGTACTTCGAGACAGCGGGCGAAGGCAGACGAGTGCTGAAGCGTCTGCTCACTGCCTTCAGCAACTATGACCCAGGGATGGGGTATGTGCAGGGCATGAACTTCATCGCTGCAGCGCTGCTGTGGCATGCTACTGAGGTCGACAGCTTCTGGCTGCTGGTGCACCTCATGGAGGACTACGACTTACGCGACAACTACGGACCCTGTCTCCCAGGCCTGACCAAGCACTGCCAAATCGTGAATCTGATCCTCATCGAACACCTGCCCCGCCTGCACTTGCTCTTCTGCACGCACCGCATTTCCTGCGAACTCTTCATCACGGACTGGTGCTTCACGATGTTCGGCTCCCTCGTTCCCCTGCAAGACATGGGCGAGTTCCTGTCACAGTTCCTAGCGCAAGGCTGGGCGTTCTTCTACAAAGTGGTGCTGGTCATCCTCAGCCGCTTGCAGAGTCGCCTGCTGCAGAGCACTGACGTGAGTGATATACTGAGTTCGCTGCGGCCGCCCAACAAGTCCCAGCGCCACTGGCGGGAGTTCGTTAGTCACTTGGAGCATGGACGGGAGTCACTGAGTTGGGGGCGACTGTTCAGGGAGGCGGACGGAATGGCTATTGATGAGGACTATATCCACAAGCTCCACTTCGGATTTCGGCTGGACACGTCCCGCTTCGGACAGTTGGAGTAGACTAAACTATACATGCAGGCTTAAGTGCGTCCAGCCTTTTGTCCTCTCTGTTGCATGGTGGCCTGTTCAACCACACAGCTGTGTGTTTAACTGCTGCAGAGGGAAGCTCTGCACAGAGTGAAACGCCTCGTTCTCTATTTTGGGTGAAAAGTCGTAAAAGAGTGGTTGTTGCTCAGCGCTGTTCGGCACTGTGAGGTACTCAGGGCTTGAAGCCTTGCTAGCGTGGAAAGTAGGATAATGAAGTTCACTAATGCGGTTTAAAGAGTAAGAAATCCCCCTATCCCCAACACCCACTGGGAAACCACTTCACAGGGCATTACAGCTGTTGTTGAACTCTGCCGCAGGGCTTTACTCGCCAATAGGGCAATTGCTTGATCAATATGCACGCTGTCGATGTAAGATGGGATCTATAAGTCCTTCCGAAGCAACTAAGCAGGCTTTAGATAAGAACTCATAGACGTGAAGGAAGTGCTTCGAAAGGGACAGGAAGCAATTGAACTCATGCAAATTTGAGGTGTTTGGCAGGTATTTAGGACGTGGGTTGGCAAGACAGTTGGATTAGCGCTGTGAATGTAGGCGGGCGACTTCAGTGACGGCAGTTACTCAGCAGTGATTTCGCTTTTCCTAGTCGACTGTAATAAAATGGACCTACTGTACAGGAACCGCTGGGTCGGCCTGTTGGCAGTGACTGTGGAAATCTTGATAGAGCACGTGCAAGTGATGTCCTACGGCAAGCGCATGGTAGACCCGGTGTACTACACCTTCAACACCAAGGCCTTCGACACATTTGACGGCATGGAAAATATCGCCCTGCGCTTCAGTGGCTCCGGCTTCATCACCGTCTATATTGTGTTCCTAGTGCTTAGCTTCCTGTGCTTCTTCGCCTACCTGCCCCTGTCCCCTCTCCTACACAAGTGGAATCGACAGAAAGGCTCCTTCGCAAGTCCGTCAATCTGGTTCTTCGACCACATCGTGTTCGGGGTGTGCTTCATACCAGCGGTGGCTGCCTTCGCAGAGGTGACGTACTGCGACGAAAAGGGGAAGATTGGGAACTACACATCTGTGACTTGCTGGGAAAACGGACACTTGGTGCTGTTTGAACTGGGCTTCATTGGGACCGGCATGGCCTACTTCCTAGCTGGCATGGTGTTTCCAGCCTTCAAGAATGAACGCAAGGCCGTGGACAGAGGCTGGGTCAACGAACTCAACTTCCCAGGCCTCTTCAAACTGCTGGAAATCGGCATCATCTACTTCTTCGTGCCCGCCTACCTGCCTACTCTCGGACTTATTGCGCACTGCTCCCTCGTCCTCTACATGCTAATCTTCTCCACCTACGCAGAACTGCATGTAGAAAGCATGAAGCTGGCGGTGCTGATGGCGCAAATGTGGATCTTCGCCTGTGCACAGCATGTGAAGGTGGACTCGGACAAAGGGTCGTACATGCTGATAGGCTGGGCCCCCTGTCTCCTCTTCGGGTACGCGCTGCTGCCTCTCAAGTCCCTACTGATCAAGCGAGACGCCAAGGACTTGCCTATAGCCAAGTAGTTCTATTTCAGTAAGTGGAGGTGCGTCCTGTTAGACACTCAGATGCCCACTACATGTTAGGCCCTCGGGTTCCTATGTGTTCTAACCTTAAATATGCACAAAGACGCAACAAGTTTACCAAAGAAACAACAAATTCATCGAAAACATTCATTTTTACATCTCCACCTGCTCGTCCAGGTATTCAAGTGAGAACCGATATCGAAGATATTTACTGAGATTTAGCACGTGGAAACGGCGCTAGCCTTAGAGCTGCGCACAGTGTCAGGAGCTTCAGGCTGGCCGCAGTAGCTCACAGAGCGAGTGTTGCCCTTGTCCCCGAACTTGGGAGTGGACAGAGCAGAGGACAGGCCTGGGTCCGTCACAGTGATGCTGCGTTGTTTGCAGAGACCGGGCGCAGCCGCAAACAGCGAGTTCATGAGGTAGACAGGGTGAGTGTCTTGGGCCATGCTGACACTTGACTCCGAGTGAGAGCCCAGACTTACGTCTGCGAAGCTTTCTGCGTCTCTGGACTTGGCTGCTTCCTGCAGCGCCACGCCCAGTTCAAGGGAGGTGAGGGAGTTGCAGCAACCCATAGCAATTACAGCACTGGACACAACGATGGCACTAGGCAGTTGTCGATTCCATGTCGAGACTTCATAGTGCAATATGCTGTCTGAGCCACTGCCTCGACCCGAGTCTCAGCTGCTCACCACTGAAGGACTGGAACTGACCGCTATTCAGCACGAACGCAGCAGTTTAGCAGGCCGGACTGATATGAGCGAGCTGCCGCCCGCAGGCTCTCGCTTCCAATTGGAAGAGCTGCAGCTGCAACTGCAGCAGGCGGTCAGGTCTACCTAGGATGAAAGAGTGCGGCAATTGGGAGAACTATGCAGGGGCAAGGACTTAGAGGTCGTGGGACTGGAGCGGGACATCGAGCGGAGGCGAGAAGAGGTGCAGAGGGGAAAAGATACATTTGCACAGTTGTAAGAGGAAGACAGGACCTTCCGCACTCTCACGCTCAAGCAGGAAAGCACGGATGCACAGGACGCAGAGCTGCTGCGGCTCAGACAAGAACTCGCCCGTCTCACTCAGCCCCTGCCCCCTGCTCCCGCTTCTCCTTCCGTTTCTGACCTTGCAGAAGCACGGCAGCGGCTCTCGCTCCAAAGCATTGAAACCCGCGAGATGGAACTCAACCTGTCTACCCTGCACACCAACATCCAGAAGGCGAGGGCTGACTCTGCGCTGCTCAAACATACGAACGAGGAACTGCGCAGGACACTGGCAGCTGCAGAGGCGAATGCAGCTGAACTGGCAGCCCTGGTCACGAAGCAGGCCGAAGAGCTGGAAAAGGCCAAGGCGACCTTGCTGAATGAACAGCTGAAGACCAGTGAAATGAGGAGTGAAGCGCTGGTGCACAGCAGAGGAAGACCTGCTAACAACCATGCGCCTCTGTGGGCCAGGACGCTCCCCAGGGCTAGGGCCAGTTCTGCATCTGTGCGGCACCTCACCATCCCTCTAGGCTTGTTCACAGACCGCGACTCGGACAGCTCCAAGACCACTCCCCGCGTCGTCTTCCCTCAGCGGCACCCCAAGACTACCCGCTAGTAAGTTTGTCTGAGGCTGGATTGTGTATCATTCGTGCTAATTTGACCAGTCCAGTCTACTTAGCCTAGTTGTTTTGATAGATGAGCCGCAGGATCGGGCCTATGAAGTGCTGCTGTCCACTACTCCTTTCCGACTCCTCCACACAGTAAGTTTGTCGAGTCTCCCAGACTATGCCGTCTGAGCCCTCCAAGTCTTCTTTCCGTCCTATGTGATTACCGTGGTAAATTGGGAGTTTCTCCTGCTTCCCAGACACGCCCAAGCGTAATTTAAGAGTGACCCAGGTAAAGGCACTCAAGTGGCACGGAGCTGCAAAGAGTATGTCAGTGACAACCCCATTGCCTCCTACCAACTCTGTGTTTTTCAGGCGCAGCTCTTGGTAGTCACTGCTGATGGCTCGCTCGCCCCGATACAGACGTACCCACTGCACTAGTGCCTTCTTTCCAGCCTCCACAGGATTGGCTAGGCCCAGTCCCCAGAGATACACGTCAGCGAAGGGTTGGAAAGTGAGCGCCTCCACCTGATTCTGGTAGAAGTTAATGTACCAAGGCTCCATGAAGGTGCGTTCCTCTTGAGTCGGAGGGACCAAAGTCTCCAGCGGCGGAAGCACCTTGAAGAAGCGCTCCGCTGCAGCCAAGCAGGGAGAGTTACTGGGAGGGCAGAAAGGCGGAATGTCAATGCCTTTATTAGCCAAAAACATCCCATTTCCAATACGCGGAGCGCCGTCAGCCACCACTCGGAAATAGACTGGGAGACTCAGTCCAGAAATAGCGAAGGTCTGTCTGTCCAAGGGACAACATGTGGTTCTTTCCCAGACCTGGGCGCAGGGCTCGCAAATCACATGCACCGCCTGAAGGCAGGGTAGCTTCCGTAGCTGTCGCTCTCCACGACTCTGGACCTGCAGACACTGAGGACAGACGAACACTTCTGGTAGCTCGGTTTCTGGCTTGTGCTGCATCTCTGCGAAGGTGCGTGCTCCTATGAGCAGTGCATACAAGTCTGCTGGAGGACTTCTCAGCCAGTTGTAGTGGTCGGGCTGAAGCAGGTAGAAGTGAATTAAACGAGGCATTTCATACACCTTCGCTATAACAATATCGTGGCAATTGGGACCTGGAACACAGAAAGCACTGAGTTGAGGGTCCTTCTTTTGGTTTTTGGCGTAGCAGGTTGCGCAGTACACGCAGAAATTGGTCAGATGAACGTAGTCCTGGGCACTATTCTGACAATCACAGCACTGCAGTCCGCTGGTGAGTCGCGTGACAGCAATGTACAACTGATACAGCTCCCCCAGTGAGAGTTTGAAGCGACTGTCATAGTTGAGTCTGAGTGTGCGGGGCCAAGCCTCCGAGGGCAGGGACTCGAGAGTCGCCGTCAACACGTGCTTGATCTCGTCCAAGTCGATGATAAGGTCCTTGGAACTGCAGGTAGTTCCGTGGTGCAGACACAGCTGGCAGGTGGGGGCCAAATGGGTGATGCAGAAGGCACAGGCCTCTTGGTGGTCAGGCGTAGCGCAGTGAACGCAGGCGCCAGTAAGGGTTTCTATGATGACGCGGCTTTCAGGCAGCTGAGAAGGGTCATTGACAACCGTCACTTCGTTGTCCAGAGGACACTTGAGTTCGCCTCCAGTAGCGAGGGACTTGATGCACACGAGACAGAGAGTGTGGCCGCAGGGGATGTTGTAGGGACGGCGGTCCTGCAAGTTGAAGTGTTCTTTGCAGCTGGGGCACTCCATTACTAGAGAATAGAGTTCGATGTGCACCTGAGCAGCTGCTACCTGTAGATTAGTCTGAGAATAGGACTGATGAACTCGTGCTGGCCGCTGTTCTTCTCGTCCAGCCCCACTCCCATCGTGCGCTCACAGCACCAGCCAGTGCCATCCGTCCCTACACAGTCCTCGTAGCGGCCGATGTGGTTCCCGTGGTACATCGCCACCTTCTCCTGCGCATTTCCGCCTTGCAGCTTCACTTTAAGTGTATACAGCTCCCTTGCCAAGACCTCCTGCGGCACTTGAAAGTACAGGTCTGTGACAACACTGTCTCCCACGAGCGCTTTACTCCTCAGTAGTTCGCAGAGATGGCTGCTGCCTTCAGCCTTGTTGCCGGAGTAGAAGTGGATGGAATCTACCTGCACATCTTTGCCGGGCTCCAGTGGGTTTGCAATGCCAACACCACAGAGGTGGATTGTGCGGAAGCAGCGAAAGGTAAGAGCCTCCACCTGGTTAGAGTGCTTGTTGGCGTACCAAGGCTCTTGGAAGGAGCCCGACTGGTAGTGCTGCAGGTCTGCGGGCAGCACCCGCAGATAGCGCTCGAACACAAACAAATCCCCACTACGCGGTACGAAGGGAGGCACGGGCTTGCCGCAATTGGCCAACTCGTGATTTTCGCCCACACGTTTCCGCAGGCGAGCAACAGAGACTGTAACCTCTGAAGCTCTTCCCCTGATGACCTGTCCCTGGAGAATTTCGGTGTCTTCGCCTCCTCCACCAGGAGTCATTAGACTGTAGGGACTGAGCTGAGCCCGTGTGAAAGGTGTGAGGTCTAGCGGACACTTCATCCGGTTGATGCACAGCTGGCAAATCGCATGCTCAACATTAGCGCAGGGCAGACGCAGGAAAGGGTCGGAGGTACTGTGAACCGACTCACCACAGGCAGGACACAGCACAGGAGCAGCTGATAGGGGGGCTGGACGCAGAGCAAGGATGGACCGCGCCTCCTTCACGCTTCCAAGCAGGTCACTTCCAGGAACTCGGAGCCAAGCCAGCTGTGACTTGCTCAAGAGCCAGAAGTCAAGTCGCTTCAACTTCTCACGTATGTGGTTCACCAGCTCAGTCGTGGTGGTAGGGCTAATTTGCCACACTGGGCGGAAGTCTCTGATATACGCAAAGCAAACACTGCAGCAGAATTCGAGTGTTTCGATGTCCAGACCGAACCTCTCACGTGAACAGCACACGAAGCACACGTTCTTGCCACAAAGAAGACCTCTATAAAGACTCCGTAGATCTTGCACTGTAATATCCAGCGCGAAGCAGCGTTCATACATGTCCAGCCACTGTCTCGGGATATTGGCTGGGCCGCCCAAGGAGGAGACAGCGTCATAGATAGCAGTGACCAGGCAGTAAATTGCAGGCCGAGGGTTGGGCAGGAGAGGTTCGAGCTGGCATTGCTGCACACACTTGCACAGTTCGCAGAGTGGCAGTCGATGCTTGTGACAGAACTGCTTGGATTCGGTTGCCTCGTGGAAGAAGCAGTTGACATGGGCCTGCTTCAGTTCATTCTGTATCTCTGCGATTCGAACTTGGTCTATTGCGAACTCGGACTCATTGTTGAAGTTGGAAACAGTTTGGCAAACTGGGCAGGAAATGCAGAATTTGACACTATAAAGTTTGAGAGCGCATGGTTGGCAGAGAAGGTGCGAACAACTGAGTTTGACAGGCAGATGATCCTGCAAGTCATAGCAATGAGTGCATACCAAGCAACTCATAATGGCGCTCCATTTGCCCTCGCGTCCTTTTGGAAGATGAGTAAAGCAACGGCTCATTTGGATGGCCCATTCCTCTACACTACCGCCCTGGGCTGAGGTTGTAATGAGAGCTTGTTTATACATATCTATAGCTCCAATGATCCTTCATTTGTATACTGCTAGCAAGCGGAGCCAATGAATTCCTTGAAGAGCTTCACAAGAACAGTCTGAGATGCTAGGGAAAATATACAATTCCCTAGAGTGATGCGTAATTGTCCAAGTAATCTATCTAGGATAGAAAAACACCTGTAGAAAAAAAAAGACTCATTTCACAGCGATAATATCGTTCAGTTGTTTCTTGTTCACAGCAAGTCCGTGTGCATTTCACCAAATTGCCATGTTTCATAAACTCATTGATGAATCAAGCTTATATGCTATATTTATCAAAGGTATAGTAGGATTGCATCATATGTGCGTTCGAAAAGAGCATCTGCTCGAAGCCTGCCTCCCTTCCTGCTGCTGAACTACTACGGCCTCTACTTAATAATCTAGCACTCCGAATATGGGGTTCAGAACTAACCCAGTGCATGAAGAAACTACTAGTGAAAACTTGTATCTGAAATCGGGTGTTGAAATTGATGAAGAAGTGTGGTTTGCTATTGCTAATCAGAGAATTTCAGTGCTGTAGCTGAGTAGCGAAGGTTGCTCTCTCGGACCTGTGATTTCATTCACTCGTCTGATGATCAAATTGTAGGCATAGAACAACAGGCATGAAAATTCTTATGAATAGGAGCAGAAGAGCTGTGGAATCACAGCTTTGCAATGTGAAAGATTTCAACCCACTGTCGCAAGTCTTTCTCTATTTTTCAGGAGGAGGCAGCGGAAACCTTCCTTCCAAATATACATTCGCTACTTTCTGCCTAAGCAAACCGTTGGTCTTGATTATTCAGGACGTGTGATGGAACTGCCAACTCCAAGAGCGAGGATTGAAATATCCACCTGCATATGTGGATTTGATGTGATCTTTATTCTAGAGTTGACATAAAGATGTGTTGAAATAAAGTTCTTTACTTCAATTCTGCCCAGTACTATTCTTGCAAGCCTGCTAACTACGTATACTACAGGTCACATCTAATACCTGAAAGCAGTGAGTCTAGGATAAGACGACATTCGAGTCGAGGCTGTATCTCATTAACTTGCCTCCAGAGTAGTCCACCAGTAGCACTTCTCTTCCTAGTACGAAGGCTGGGCAGTTGCTCAGGGGGGCACTGCCTTTTTTCACTGCACTCACGCTCATTTCTTCATGCGAACCCACTTTCCAACGCGCTAATTGGGAGTCTGCAATCACAAATAATACTCCCTCTTTGACGAAAGCACTTACATAACCATCTATGCTTGCGGGAAGCTGAAAAGGTAGCGTCCTATATGTATCCTTGACAGTATTAAAAACCTCTATGGATCTGTTGTGAGTAGGATAGGGACTGGTCAAGTAAATCTCCCTTAGGTACACACCAGGGAAAAAGCAACATCTAGCCGCATTCATAGGGTTTATTTGAGTCCACTGCCTTTCCTTAACGCTGAACTTCTCCACAGCGGGCGAGTGAGGGTTGTAACTTCCAAAGACATACACATAAGCGTCGACCCTAACAGT
>Ga0247837_1002054_pt1 | contig 39374 bp, 29 predicted proteins | sample LaCtaG_2_FD_187115 | JGI IMG/M metagenome (GOLD analysis project Ga0247837, IMG submission 187115) | Freshwater microbial communities from meromictic Lake La Cruz, Castile-La Mancha, Spain - LaCruzMarch2015_14.5m | ecosystem: Environmental > Aquatic > Freshwater > Lake | place: Spain: Castile-La...
CCATGGCCGGTGTGGCCCTGTGCGCCACGGTCTTCATGATCCCCCTGGTCCGTCGCATCCGCTGAGCGATCGAGCCTCGAAGAGAAACCCGCTTTGGGGTTTGTCGCCGAGGCGAGTCTCCTGAGGGGCGGGCGGGGAAACCTCCCCGCCATGATCGTCAGCGACGGGGCACATCGAGCCAGCGTCGACGTTCGACGGGGTCGAGCTTCTCGATGGCGGTTCGCAACATGGTGCGGGGCATCGATCCGGCGTGGGCCAGCAAGAAGGTGCGCAGGACGTCGGCGTCGTGCTCGCCGACCTCCCGCAACATCCAGCCGACGGCCTTGTGCATGAGGTCATGGGGATCGTCGACGAGGCGCGTCGCCACCTGCACCGGCAACGCCAGACGACCGGCCTTGATGAACGCCTGGGTGGCGAGCATGGCGATGCGCCGGTCCCACAACCCCGGGCTGTCGGCGAGGGCCATCAGCTGTCGCCGCGCCGACGTCGCCGACTGCGTCAACAACCAGGCCCCCAGGATGTGGGGAGCCGAGCTGTCCACCAGGTCCCAGTTGTTCACACAGGCCCGGTGCTCGAGATAAAACCCGCAGATCTCGGCCCGAACGTCGTCGTCGGCGTGCCCGAACTGCCACACGAGCACCAGCAGCGCCGTCAGCCGATGCTCGTGGATCGGGCTCTGCAGGAGCTGCAGCAGGTCCGGGCGGGGCAAGCCCCGCGCCCGTCGGGCAATGGCCCGCTGGGCAGGCACCGTCACCCCGAGGAACTGATCTCCCTCGGCATACTCGCCGGGCCCGGCCTTGAAGAAGCGGGGAAAAAACGCGGCCTTCGAGGCGTTGGCCTGTCCAGCCAGCGCCGCCACGACGTCGGCAGCGGTGGACAAAACGGCGGCGCTCACGGAATGAACGGCACGGGATCGCCAATGACCACGCTGACATCGTCGTCGACACCGTCGAAGTCGACATCGCTCGGGGCGGTGACGGCAACGGTGACGTCGAGAATCGTCGGCGGCCGATCGGTGCCCACCGACAGACGCATGGTTTCGGTGGGACCGATGGCGTCGCTGAACGTCGTCAACACGTTGCCGGGATTCAGCAGGGTCCACGCAAACGGCTGCTCGTTGGCGAAGGCATCGGGCACCAGCTCGCCGACGGCGAGGCCATCGACCCGGGCGAACGCCGCCGTGATGCGCGCATCGGGCGATGGCGGGTCCACGGTGACGTCCATGCGAAAGCGCTGCTCGGGATTGGTCTCGTCGAGGTGAATCGCCAGCCGCCGTGAGACAGACACCTCGGCGAAGGCGAAACCGTCGAAGGGGCCATCGAAGCCGCCGTCGACGGCACAGCCTTCGCAGCCACTGACAGCCGCGAGACCCAGGGACAACACCACAGCCGCGCTGTGTCGGCGGCAGGGACCGCGTCGACGATTGCTCATGGGCGCAACTCTGCCAGCGGACGCGCCGGGACGCCAGCCATGTAGGTCGATGTGCTCCTTGACGGCCGCCGTTGGTGCGCGACTTTCCCACAACGTCCCACATGCATGCGGGCGGCGGAGGTTGTCATGCGGCGAGCGATCATCGTGGCGGCGGGTCTGGCGGGTGTGTCCGGGTGCGGCGGAGCGGTCGGCGTCGACGCCACAGCCCCGGCAGCCACCACGGCGGCCATCATCAATGGCGATGTCTGCGACGCCAGCGTCGAGCCCACCGCCGTCGCGGTCATGATCGACGCCAGCGTCGACTTCGGTCAGGGCGAGCCGCTGGCCATCACCCAGGCGAGCTGCACGGGTACCCTCATCGCTCCCGACGTGGTGATGCTGGCGGCCCATTGCCTTGACCTGGACAGCCTCACCTTTGGCTTTGGCACCGTCGAGTTCGCCGACTTCTACGTGACCTTCGAGGCCGACCTGTCGCGCTTTGGCGGTGAGCAGTCCCTGCCCATCCCCGAGTCCGCCGTCCCCGCCAAGAAGGGCGTGGTGAATCCAGCCTTCGACATCAATGCCCTCGGCGAAGGCACCGGCGGCCTCGAGAGCGACATCGCCCTGCTGTTCCTGGAAGTCGCCATCACCGACGTCACCCCTGAAGTGGTCATCACCACCGACGAGGCCAGCCAACTCGCCGAAGGCAGCAGCGTCCGCATCGCGGGCTGGGGCCAGCAGGTGGCCACCTCGTCGCCATTTGAGCAGCCCCCCGCGGGCAGCGTCGGCATCAAGGTCTGTGGCACGTCGACCATCGAAGAGCTCGGGACGAGCCTCATGCAGGTCGGCGACGCCACCGAGACCACCCGCAAATGCCACGGCGACTCCGGCGGCCCCACCTACATCGAGGTCACCACCCCCTCGACCATCAAGCGCCGGGTCATCGGCGTGACCAGCCGCGCCTATGACCAGAGCGATTGCGCCCGCGGCGGCGTTGACACCCGCGTCGATGCCTTCTTCGCCTGGGTCGACGACGAGATGCGCGGCGGCTGCAGCGACGGCACCCGCGTGTGGTGCGACGTCCCCGGCGTGTTGACCGCCGACGACGTCGCCATCCTCGATGGTGGAGGCGTCCCCGGCGAGGGCGAAGGCGAAGGCGAAGGCGAAGGCGACGCCATCGACCCGATTGCCCCTGGCGGCTGCAATTGCAGTGGCAGCGGCGGCGCCGACATGGGCCTGATGGGGGCCCTCGCTGCCTTGTTTGCCGGTCGTCGCCGTCGGCAGCGCTGAGACGGCGCCAGCGACCTGTCGGTGTTCTACCTACACCGTGCAAGACAGGGGTGGTCCGCGACAGCGTGGACGTGTACCCAACGCCCTCCTGAAGCGCCTTGGGTCCGAGCCCAAGCTGCATCAGGCTTCCTGTCCGTCATCGGTTGACGCCGGTGCATCTGGAGTAAGGTCCGCCCGTGGCCCTGGTCTTTGGCAAGTACGAGCGCATCCGACGCATCGCCCAGGGCGGGATGGGTGAGGTGTTCCTGGCGCGCCAAACGGGCGTCCTGGACCGCCTTGCCATCTTGAAGGCCCTGCGCGCCGACCTGTCCAAAGAGGGGGAGTTCGTCGAGCAATTCCTCGACGAGGCCCGGGTGGCCGCCACCCTCAACCATCCCAACATCGTCGCCATCTTCGACGTCGGTGATTGGCAGGGCACCTACTACATCGCGATGGAATACATCGCGGGCGAAGACCTCTCGAAGCTCTGGTACGCGGCGGCCAAGGCCGGCATCGGCCTGCCGTTTCAGGTGAGCGTCCGCATCATCATGGAGGCCGCCCTCGGCCTCGACCACGCCCACCGCGCCAAGGACGTGCGGGGCAAGCCCCTGACCATCGTCCATCGCGACATCAGCCCCCAGAACATCATGGTGCGCCAGGACGGCGTCACCAAGCTGGTGGACTTCGGCATCGCCAAGGCCGCCAACAAGAGTTCCCGCACCCAGGCGGGGATGGTGAAGGGCAAGCTGCAGTACATGTCGCCAGAGCAGGTCCGCGGCGAACCCCTCGACGGCCGCAGCGACCAGTTCTCCCTCGGCATCGTGTTGTGGGAGATGTGCACGGGCCGTCGGCTCTTCAAGGCCGAAAACGAAATCAACACCCTGCAGAAGATCCTGCAGACGCCGATCCCGAAGCCGACGAGCCATGTGCCCGGTTTCCCCGCCGAGCTCGAAGCGATCATCATGAAGATGCTCGAGCGCGACATCAATCGGCGCTACCCAAGCCTCGGCGACGTCGCTGCCCGCCTCAAAGAATACCTCGACCGCTCGTCGGTGCAGTCCGGCGAAGTCAGCGTCGCCGCCTTCGTGCAGCAGATTCTCGGCAAGGAGCTCGACGAGCGCATCGCCGATTTGACGCCGATGGAGCCCACCGAAGCCGCCGCGACCCTGCCCAAGCCCCAGCCGAAGCCGGCCCCGAAACCGCTGCCGCCGACGCCGCAGCCGGTGTCCAAGGCGACCCAATCGTTCTACGACGACGACAAAGACGCTCCCACGGCGATTGTGTCGCCGGAAGACCGGCCCGATCGCGGCGCACCCTCGAGCGCTTCCGCCGACGACCAAAACGCCCTTCACGGCATGCCGTCGGGGCCAAACGGCGAGTGGGTGGTCCGCCGCACCGACGGCAGCGTCGTGCACTTCCAGGAGTGGTCGACCCTGCAGCAGTGGGTGCTCGACGCCAAACTCCAGCGGGCGGACCTTGTCTCCAGCGATGGACGCCGCTTCACGGCCCTCGGCGACGATCCCCAACTCGCCCAGTTCTTCGCCACCAGCGAGGCCGCCCGCTCCACCATCCCCGTGCCCATGGCCGCCGTCGACACCACCAGCCGGCAGCAGACCGGGGCCCACCGGGACCTCTCGACAGACACCGTGCCCATTGGCGAGCCCGTGGGCGCCAGCGCCGAGCGGCCGGCGTCCCTGCCCCGCCGGTCCACCGGTGCGCCTCAGCAGGCGCAGCAACCGCCACAGCAGCCACCGCCACCACCGCCGCCCGTTGCCGCCCGCACGGCGACGCCGAAGACGCCGGCCCAGCCGGCCCAGCCGCCCCAACCAGCGGCACCGCAGCCGCCCCCCCCGCAGCCGCCCTCCCTCCTCGACGAGGCCCAGCCACCCACCCCGGCGGCCGCCGCGTACGATCCGTTTGCGCCAGCGCCGACGGGCGCGTTCTCGCTTGGGGCGCTGCCGTCGACGCAAACGGGCGCCTGGCAACTCGGCACCGAGTTCGCCGTGCTCCAGGCGGCCGCGGCAGCCCAACAGCGGCCGACGGCGAGCGGGACTCCCCAGGCTGGCAACCAGACCCTCGTCATCACCGAGACCGTGCGGCCCCAACAGGTCGAGCGTCGCCGGATTCCGACGGCGGTGTGGGCGGCGGTGGGCATTCTTGGCGCCCTCGTCGTCGTCGGCCTGGGCCTGCGTGTTGCCGCCCCTGACGTCTTGCAGGCCCTCGTCGGCGGCAGCGCCAGCAGCGACCTCGCCCAGACCCGCGCTGCCCTGACCGCCCTGCGCACCGACGAGCCAGCCACCACCGGCGCCCTGCGCGCGGGCCTCAAACCCTTGCTCGGCGACGACGCCACCACCGACGCCCTCGTCGCCGACACCCTCCTCGCCGTCGATCAGGTGCGGGTGCAAGAGACCGCCGCCGCCCTCCTGACCCGGGCCGATCCCGCCAAAGCTGTCGAGGCCGTCGCCGCCACCGACGCCGCCCGCGCCGCCGTCGTCCCCGTCGCCGACCGCCTGCGCCAGGCCACAGACGCCACCGCGCCCTGGCCACGCTTTGCCCTGGCCCTGGCCGCCGCCGCCGCCAGCAGCGACGTCGCCAGCCTCGACGCCCTGAAGCCAGCCAGCGACGTCGACCCTGACCTCCAGACCGAAGCCGCCGTCAGCACCCGCCTGTTCCGGGCCGCCCGCACCCTCGGCGGGGCCCCCGTCGCCGACCTGCAGGCCCTGGCCGCCGTCGATGGTGTTGGTGCCGGCGCCGCCGACGACAGGCGCCTCGAGGGGCTGCGCGCCCTGACCGGCGCCGCCCTGGCCAGCGACGACGACAGCAAAGCCGCCGCCCGCCGCACCCTGCTCACCCGCCAGCAACGGGCCCCGTCGGATCCCCGCCTGATTGCGGCCCTGGCCCTCGTCGACGCCACGCCATCCAGGCCTGTCGACGTCAAGCCCGCCGACGTGAACGTCGCCGTCGCCAAGCCTGCCGACATCAAGCCTGCCGACGTCAAGCCCGCCGACGTCAAACCTGCCGACGTCAAGCCCGCCGACGTCAAACCCGCCGACGTCAAACCCGCCGACGTCAAGCCCGCCGACGTCAAGCCCGCCGACGTGGCCCCGGAGAAGCCCCCAGAGCCTGCAGAAACCTTCGAATCGGCCCTGGCCAAGGGACAGAAGGCCCAGCGCGCCGGACGCAGCAAGGAGGCCCTGCGCTTGCTGACCATCGCCCTGGAACTCCGGCCAGGGGACCCCAAGGCCACCCTCAGCCTCGGCTGGACGCAGCTGGACCTCAGCCGCGGCGAGGCCGCCGCCAAGAGCTTCCGCGCCGTGCTGGCGGCGGATGGAAGCATTGCCGAAGCCCAATTCGGCCTCGGCGAGGCCCTGCGGGCCCTGGGCCGCACCACCGACGCCGTCGCCGCCTTCGAGAAGTACCTGGAGATGGCGCCGTCGGGTCCCGATGCAGAGACTGCCCGCAACGCCATCCAGGCCTTGCAGTGACCACGCCGTCGGGCGACAAGCATGCTGTGGGGCCCGTAGCTCAGCGGTAGAGCATTCGGCTCATAACCGACCGTGCGCTGGTTCGAATCCAGCCGGGCCCACCACCCACTTCTTCGGCGCCAGCCGAAGAAGCATCAGGACTTTTCGCCATCGCCTTCGCCGCAGCTGCCCTGCAGACGCTTCGGTCTCTGCACGGCACTGGTCCAAACCCCTGAATATTCAGGCCTATTGGCCGTGTCTTCCCTCTCCCTTCAGGGAGAGGGGTCGGCGCGGAGCGCCGGGGGTGAGGTCAACGAGGCACAAAAAAGGGCCCATCGGGCCCTCTTTCGTGACGCGCCGTCATGGCGGCGCTTCCCTGCACAGCCCTCAGAGGGGCATGTTGCCGTGCTTCTTGGGGGGCAGCTCGTCACGCTTGTTGCGCAGCAGCGTGAGGGACTGGCAGAGGCGGGGGCGCATGTCCTCGGGGAGGATGACCTCGTCGATGTAGCCCATCTCGGCAGCCTTGTAGGGATTCTGGAACTTGTCGGCGTAGTCGGCGACGAGCTCCTTCATCTTCTTGTCCTTGTCCGTCGCCTTGTTGATCTCTTCACGCATGACGATGGCGACGGCGCCAGCGGCACCCATGACGGCGATCTCGGCGGTGGGCAGGGCGAAGTTGGCGTCGGTGCGCAGGTGCTTGGGGGCCATCACGCAGTAGGCGCCGCCGTAGGCCTTGCGCAGGATGACCGTCAGCTTCGGCACCGTGGCTTCGGCGTAGGCGTACAGCAGCTTGGCGCCGTGGCGGATGACGCCGCCGAGCTCCTGCTGGGTGCCAGGCAGGAAGCCGGGGACGTCGACGAGGGTGATGATCGGGATGTTGAAGCTGTCGCAGAAGCGGACGAAGCGGGCGGCTTTGTCCGACGCGTCGATGTCGATGGCGCCGGCCATGACCTGGGGCTGGTTGGCGACGATGCCGATGGACTGACCCATCAGGCGGGCGAAGCCGATGCAGATGTTGGCGGCGAAGTGGGGCTGCACCTCGAAGAAGTGCCGTTCGTCGACGATGCACTTGATGACATCGCGGACGTCGTAGGGCTTGTTGGGATTGGCGGGGATGAGGGTCTTGAGGGCCTCGTCCTTGCGCTCGGGATCGTCGCTCAGGGGCCGCACCGGGGGCTCTTCGGAGTTGTTGGACGGCACGAAGCCCAGCAGCTCACGCACGGTGGCGATGGCGCGGGTGTCGTCGTCGACGGCGAAGTGGGCCACGCCGCTCTTGGCGGAGTGGGTGACGGCGCCGCCGAGGGCTTCCATCGTGACGTCTTCGTGGGTGACCTGCTTGATGACGTCGGGGCCCGTCAGGAACATGTAGGACGTGTCCTTCACCATGATGACGAAGTCCGTCAGCGCTGGTGAGTAGACGGCGCCACCGGCGCAGGGCCCGAGGATGACCGAGAACTGGGGGATGACCCCCGACGCCAGGGTGTTGGCGCAGAAGATGTCGGCGTAGCCGGCGAGGGAGGCGACGCCTTCCTGGATGCGGGCACCGCCGGAGTCGTTGAGGCCGACGACGGGGGCGCCGACCTTCATGGCCATGCCGTACATCTTGCAGATCTTCTGGGCGGCGACTTCGCTCATGGAGCCACCAAAGACCGTGAAGTCCTGGGCGTAGACGAAGACGTGGCGGCCGTTCACCTGGCCGTAGCCCGTGATCATGCCGTCGCCGAGGGGGTGGCTCTTGTCCATCCCGAAGTCGAGGGTGCGGTGGGTGCGCAGGCGATCGATTTCGACGAAGGAGCCGGGGTCGAGGAGGATGTCGATGCGCTCCCGGGCGGTGAGCTTGCCCACCTTGTGCTGCTTCTCGATGCGCTCCTTCCCGCCACCGGCGAAGGCGGCGTTGTTGAGCTTCTGCAAACGAGACCGCTGGTCGGCGCGGATGGCGTCCCAGTCGGTGGCGGCAGGCGGGGGAGCGGCGGCGGCGGGGGAGCTGGCGTTGGCGCTGACCATCGGTGGCGTCCTCGATCGTTCGTCGTCGTCAGAGCGACGACTGTCAGAAGGCCGCGTGCAGCAAGGGGCTGCCACGGCGCACGGGTCCAGGGGGTGGTTCCCCGTCACGGCGACAAGGTCAACCGCCGACAGTCGGCAGAGGCCCCCTGCCGCAGGGTGCGGGTCCAAAAGGCGTGCCGCACAGCGTCAATACGCCGGGGGCACGCGTTCTGACGGCATCAGATCATCAGGGTGCGGTGGCAGCCGCGATGGTGAAGGATCCGTCAGCGCTGTCTGAAAACGATGAGAAGTGGTCAACCACCAGGTAGTTGACCTCGTTGGCCTCCAGCGTCGCCACCAACAAGCTGTTGTTGCCGGCTTCGCTGCTATCGTCGTCGCAGTCCGTGACGGCGGCTTCCTCGCATGTGCCGTTCAGCAGGGCGAGGACCATGTCGGCAGTGCCGGACGTCTCGATGGTGAGCTGGACGCGAACGGGAGAAACGATCTCGTAGACCACCTCGTCACCCCGGCCTGAGCAGAGTCCCCAATCGGACAGTTCATTGGGAAAGAAGTCTGCAGCAACGAAATCCACCGTCGTGCTCGAGCCAATGGCCGGCAAGGACAACGGGCGAACGTTTTCTGCCTGACACGCTGCCGGCGGCGGGAAGCCGTCGGCGAACTGCTCCATGGTCACCTGAAAGATGCCGCCGGGCACACCAAAGGAAAAAGCCGGATCTTCAACCATGAGGATGTACTCGCCCGCAGCCAGGGCGGGGATTTCGAAGACATCTTCGAAGCGGTCGCCGCACACGTCGCTCCCGCCCACAGCCACCGGCACCAGGGCCGTGGGTGACGCCGGGCAGCCCGCCTCCAGGCGGTAGACGCCGAAGGTGCCGTCGAAGCCCTCCAGGCTGGTCAGCCTGACGCGGGTGTCGACGTCGGCCAGCACGGTGAAGCGATAGAAGACGTCGGCGGGGGCGTCCGTGGCGTCGCCGTCGGAACAGGCAGTGAAGGCGCTGTCGTCGCCACCGAAGGTGCGGCCGTTGACGGTCTCCCCAGACACCAGGGTCGTCGCGGTGGCGCAGGTGTCGTTCTCGGGAACGCCGCCCATCCCTGGGGGAACGATGGCGATCGCGTAGGTTCGGGTCTCGATGAAGCCCCCGCCAGTGATGTGGGCTTCCAGCCGGCCGGCGGCGACGGTGGCCGTGAACTCGGCGGTGGCCCCCACTTCGGTACGGACGGTGTCCACCGGCGTGGTCGCGCCCAGCTCGTCGACGGTGAAGAACGCGAATTCCACGTTCAGCGCATCCACGCCGCTGATGATGGCCTTGGCCTCGCCGTCAAACAGGGCGTCGATCACCACGTAGTCGACGTCGGCGGCACAGACGGAACGGTCCTGTGGCTCGGACGGCAACACGATGGGGTCCTGCTGCAGTTCGAAGAACCGGTCGAGTTCAAGGTCGGGAACGTCGAATCTGTCGCCCACGCAGGCGTGGGTGACGGCGAAGCTGTAGTTGACGCGCTCGGCACCAACCAGGGTCGCCTGTTCGGTGGCCTTGACGAGGTAGAAGCCCGCCGGGATATCGACGGTGGTGATGGGCAGGTTCTGCAGGACGTCGCCTTCGGTGTAGACGAGGGCGTTGGTGGCGATGGTCTCGTCGACGTTGACGTTCACCCCGATCAGTTCGAAGCCGGCGGCGGCATCGGCGGTGGTGGCAATGCTCAGGGCACCACCGAGGTGTCCGACCAACCAGTAGTCGACGTCCCCCTCGCACAGTCCCAGTTCGAAGCCAGCGGCGGTGTCGACGTCGCCGGTGGCGAACCCGTCGGCGAGGGTGAGGGCGGATGCGGCGGTCTCGTTGCCCACCACCTCGGGGTCCCCGCGGGCGAACTCGTCGCCTTCGTCGCCGACGCAGAAGGGTTCGCTCACGTTCAGGTTGACCGTGAATGGACCGTCAAACGAAGAGCCATCGACGACCAGGTAGTAGGTGCCGGGCTGCAGTTCGCCGATGCGGATCCGTTCGGGTTGGTCGTCGAAGAAGAACTGCTCGTCGACGCAGGTGCGGTCCTCAGCAGGGTTTTCCCCCAACTCGCACGTGACGGAATCAAGGAGGGACAGTGCAAGATCGGCGAAGTCGCCGCCAGCAGTGATGATGACCCCCGAAGGAACGTCGATGGTGAAGACGTAGGCGACATCGGCGTCGCCGAAGCACAGTTCATGGTCGGACTGGGCCCCGGCCAGGGTGCCGTTCTGGCTCACGCCGGGGACGAGCACGGTCGCGGTGGCGCAGCTGTCGTTGGGAGGCGGTGGGTCTGGTTCTTCGCCTTCACCCTCGCCTTCACCCTCGCCTTCTTCGCCCTCGCCTTCACCTTCACCTTCGCCTTCGCCTTCGCCCTCCGTGGGCTGCAGGGGTTCCTGGCAGCCGACGCCAACGACGGCGGCGATCACAACACCGAGCACGAGCGAAACTGGGAACGAACAGCGCATGAAACCCTCGGATATTCAGTCACTTGGCGCAGGCCGAGGACGTGAACCGTCGACATTCTCCAACCGCTTGGCGGTCGAATCCCGCTGGCGGTTGGCAGCCACGCGGTGGCCAGACTCTGGCCCGCGGTCGGGGCGGCGCAATGCCTGCGTTGCAGATCCGCTGGTCGGGGGCGATGGTCACCCCATGCATCGCGCTCTGCCGACGGTCATTGCTGCCACCTTCGCCATGCTCGCCGCCGACGGGGCGCTGGCGTCGTCCCGGGTCGCCCTCGCGTTCTCCGAGGCCACCTACGCGGCGGAGTACTCCCAGGGGCTCAACCTGGAACTCACCCTCACCGACGGCGGCGGTGCCCCGGTGGCGGGACGCGTGAGCGTCGAACTCCAGCGTGACGACGGCGGCGCGGTGATCCTGGTCACCGAGCCCGATGTCCTCGTCGACGCCGCCGGCCGGGCCCGGGTCCGCCTGACCCTGGTGGATGGCCGCCACGGCGACAGCACCTTCAGCAGCGCCCCTGACGGCTTCCCCTACACCCTGCGGGCCCGCTTCCGCGGCGCCGGCGTCCCCCTGCCCGACGTCACCGACCCCGACTGCCAGCCCGATGCCGTCGGTGTCGACGACGGCCGCCTGTGTCCCCAGACGGCGACGGCCCCCCTCGTGGTTCGTCCCGACGTGCCCGCCCTGGCCTTCGCTGAAGACATCGTGATGGACATCGGCGACACCGTCACCCTCGCCGCCACCCTCACCGACGAAACTGGCGACGCCGCCGCTGCCGGCGAAGCCATCGACGGCACCGCCCCCAAGCTCCTCGAGGGGCTCCCCGTGCGCTTCTTCTACGACGTCGACGCCGACGGCCGCCCCTCCGCCGACGAGCGTTTGGGCGAAGCCCTGACCAACGCCTTCGGGGTCGCCGCCTTCGACTTTGTCGCCGACCCGGCCTTTGTTGTCGCCGGCGTGTTGGAGTCCGGCCTGCACGCCGAGTTCCCCGGCGACCGCCGCTACGCCATCGCCCGCACCTCGGTGCGGGTCACCATCAACGCCACGGCCCCAGACCCTGCCCAGACCATCATTGAGGCCACCCCCGACACCCTGACGGCCAATGGCGTCGACGAAAGCATCATCCGCGTCCGCCTGGTGGACGAAAACGGCAACATCCTGGGCCCCGATGCCGACGAGGTCGACGTCGACGTCACCGCCAGCCTGGGCCGCTTGATCGACGGCGTCGAACGGGATCCCCTCGACGGCAGCTACGAAGTGGTGCTGCGGGCGGGGCGAGAGGGCGGCACCGCGAAAATCACGGTCACCGTCGACGGGGCACCCGCTGGCGAAACGAACGTCACGATTGTGGGACCCGAGGGCTGCACCTGCACGTCGCTGTCGGGGACGCCCCTGCTCGTGGCCCTGGTTGCCTTGCTTCGTCGGCGACGGCGGCCCTGAAACCGGGCACGGCGTTGACGAAGGCGGACTTCACCCCCAAGCCGTCGTCATGTCCGACCAGACGTCCAAGCCCGCCACTGCCGCTACAGCCATTGTCCCCGTTGCCGCCCCCGCCCCGGGGTCCGTCAACGACTTGATCGACCTCTATCGGGAGATCGCGACGCTGCCGGCGAAGAAGCGTCTCGACCGGTTGCTGTCTCGCAAAGACACCATGCGCGTCATTCGCCGCATGCCGGTCCTCGACCTCTACGCCACCGTCAACGACGTCGGCGTTGAAGATTGCCTCGAGGTGCTGGAACTCATGTCGCCGGCCCAGGTCCAGGGCTTCCTTGACCTCGACGCCTGGCGCAAAGACCGGGTCGACCCCGTCGCCATGGCCCGCTGGGTGAAGGTGTTCTTCGCCGCCAACCCCGACCGCGCCGTCGGCCAGTTTCGTGGTCTCGACATCGAGTTGCTGACGCTCCTCGTGAAGATTCATTGTCGCGTCTACGACCTCACCCTCGAAGAGGAGCCCGAGGGCGAGGTGGGTCGGCACACCATCACCCCCGACCAACGGTTCCTGATCGCCTTTGGCGGCGTCGAAGGCGACGACGACACCCTGGTGGCGATTCAGCAGTTCCTCGAGCGCCTGATGGCCCGGGACATGCTGTTCGTCCTCAAACTGTGCGAGTCCCTGCGTTGGGAACTGCCCAGCAGCCTCGAGGAGGAAGCCCTCCATTGGCGCAACGCCCGGCTGGCGGACCTTGGCTTCCTGCCCACCGAAGAGGCCGCCGCCGTCTTCGCCTGGCTCGACCCCGACGCCGCCGCCGACGTGAAGGCCCCGCCATCGCGCCCGGTGCACACCACGGCGGACGACGCCACCTCGACAGATTTGACGACGTCGGTGCTGTTGCCGTGGGACCTTCTCGGCGACGGCAGCAGCGTGCTGGCCCGGGCCCTGGCCACCCTCGATCAAGCCGGTCGCGATCGCGTGCAGCACGAGCTGATGCTGGTGGCCAACCGCGTCCACTCCGCCGACGGTGCCGACCTCGGCGACGCCGACGCCCTCAAAGAAACCGCCCGCCACGTCGCCGCCACGTCGGGGACCGGGCTGGCCTGGGTCGTCAAGGGCGACGAGTCCCTGCTCGGGCCCCGCCTCGCCACCACCAACCTGCACCACCTCTTCCGGGTGGGGCACAGCCTCGGGCTGAAGCTGCGCACCGAGGTCAAGGCCCGCATCGCGGCCAAGAATTCGGGGATGCTCGGCCGTGGCCTGCTGCGCCTGGATGCGCCCCTGCGTGAGGTCGTCGCCGGCTTCGTCCGCGTGCGCCCCCTGCTCTACGGCGGCCTCCTGCACCCGGCCCGCGTCGACTACCGCCCCATCACGAGCCTCAACGAGCTCGCGGCGGCGGCAGCGGCGCTGACCGAAGCCGCGTTCCGCGCGGCCCTGCTCGAGGGCCTCGGTGCCACCGACGGCCTGTTCGCCGACGTCGACGACAGCGCCCTGCCCGCCCACTCGGCGATTCTGGGCGCCTGGTTGGCCCGGGCCGCAGTGGGACAGACACCCACATTGTCCCCCCTGGTGGACGCCGACGTCGCCGCCCTCCGAGACGCCCTGGTGGGCCCCGGCGCCACCGCCGCCCGCGAGCAGGCTCTCGTGGCCCTCGACGACCGGGTCCGGGCCCTGGCCCCCCTGCCGGGCGCTGTCGACGACCTCGCGGTCATCACCCGTTCCCGCACCTACGCCCGCCAGATCCTCGCCGCCATGAGCGACGAACTCGCCGCCATCAAGGAGCCCCACCCCGACGGCCGCTACCTGTCATCGGTCTGGACTCGCTGAACCCGGACCAGCGCTAGAGACCCACGTCGTCGATGCGCTTGTTCTCCAGCGCGTCGCCGATCTTGCGCGTCATGCGGCGCTGGGCAAACGGCGTGGTGGCGACGTCGAGGGCGTCGGTGGCGGCCTGAATCGCGTGGCGGTCGTCGCCGGCGATGGCGGCTTCGAGGACCACCACGGCGGCGGCCACGGTGGCGCGCTCGCCGTCCTCAAGGAGGGCGCCGTCTTCGTCGATGGCCTTCTGGGTGGCCTGCAGCACCCGGCGGGCCTCGACGCGCTTCTCGATGACGAGACGCTCGGTGATGTCGGCCTCGGCGTTGTCGATGCTGGCGATCAGCATGTCCTCGACCTCGGCGTCGGTGAGGCCAAAGCTGGGCTTGATCTCGATGGACTGGGTGATGCCCGTGGCCTGCTCCTTCGCCGTCACGGTCAGCAGGCCGTCGGCGTCGAGCTGGAAGGTGACGAGGACCCGGGCCAGACCGGCACCGAGGGGAGGAATGCCCCGCAGACGGAAGCGGGCCAGGCTCTTGTTGTGCTCGACCTTTTCGCGCTCGCCCTGGACGACGTGGATGTCCATGGCGGTCTGGCCGTCGGCGTAGGTCGTGAACGTGTGGGTCGCCGTGCAGGGAATGCTGGCGTTGCGCGGCACCAATTTGTCGACGACGCCGCCCATGGTCTCAACACCCAGGCTCAGGGGCGTGACGTCGAGCAGCAACATGTCGGTGTCGCTGGTGCCCGCCAACAAGGCGGCCTGGCGGGCGGCACCGGCGGCGACCACCTCGTCGGGGTGGGCATCGAGCAGGGGCTCGCGACCAAAGAACGTCGTCACAAACGCCCGCACCAGGGGCACCCGGGTGGAGCCACCGACGAGGATGACGCCGTCGAGTTTGTCGGGGGTGAGGCCAGCGTCGGTCATGGCCCGTTCGCAGGGCCCGGCACAGCGGTTCACGACGGGCAGGATGATGGCGTCGAAGTCCGCCCGCGTCAGCGAAAACGCGACGGCGCCCGTCCCCGGGGGCAAGCCATCGAGGACGCCTTCGACGTCGACGCTGTCGCGATCCGTCAGGGCCTCTTTGGCCTGACGGGCCATCATCAGGGCCTGCTGGGTCTGGCGCGGGGTGGCGCTGTCGACGATGCCTGTGGCCTCAAGGATGCGGCGGGCGATGGGCCAATCGAAGTCGTCGCCACCAAGGGCTGTGTCCCCCGACGTCGACAACACCCGGAACAAGCCCCGGTCGAAGGTCAGGATGCTGACGTCGAAGGTGCCGCCGCCGAGGTCAAAGACCGCGTAGGTGCCCTGGCCGCGGCCCTCGGCCTCCTTGTCGAGGCCATAGGCCACCGCCGCCGCCGTCGGCTCGGCGAGCAGCCGCAACACCTTGAGACCGGCGAGGCGACCCGCATCCTTGGTGGCCTGGCGTTGCCCCTCGTCGAAGTAGGCGGGCACGGTGATGACGGCGTCCTCGACGGGGTGGCCAAGGACCTCTTCAGCGCGATCCTTCAGGGCCTTCAGCACGTAGGCGGCCACCTCGATGGGGGTGGTGGCCCGGTCGCTGCCCTCGCCGTCGGGGATCATGAACTGGACCTGGCGGTGGTCGGCGCCAACGCCCTCCCACAACCGGTAGTTGCGGGCGGCACCAGAGGCCAGGTGGGCCACGGCAGCGGCACGGCCCTGCCCCATGAAGCGCTTGGTGGACGTCAGCAGGGCGCCTTCGTGGGCCCGGGCGGCGGCAAAGGCCGCGAAGCCGACGATGGCGCCGTCGTTCTGCTCGGCGCCGTAAAAGACCGCCGACGGCAGCCGCCCCTCACCGTTTTCGTCCGTGAGGATGCGCGGACGCCCCTCCCGGCCTTCAGCGATGGCGACGAGGGAGTAGGTGGTTCCGAGATCGATGCCGAGGGCGACCATGGGGCGCGGCGTAGCACCTTGTTGCGGGCCTGACAGCCCGCGTGACGCCGGTACCCTGTCCCTGATCGGTCAAGGCCTGCAGGCCGCAGGCGGACTCGGTACGATCGAAAGCATGAACGACACGATCCGCCGACTCCTTCCCGTTGCCGCCGTGTTTGCCGCCAGCCCCGCGTTCGCCTGCGGTGGCCCCGACGTCTCCAGCAGCCAGATGGGCGTGCTGATGGCGTCGATGCTGACGGCCCCCCTGCTGGCAGCCCTCCTCGTCGACCGCGGCGCCTTCGCCCTCGGCGCCTACGCCCTGCGGCTGCCCCGCAAGCACAAACCATCGATCATCGGCCCCGTGCTGGCCCTGGTGTCGGTGTTTGTCACCCTGGCCGCCGTCAACGTCCGCGACCTCGACCTCGCCGTCGCCGGCTTCGCCATGGTCCCCGTCGCCGCCGCCGTCTGCGGGCTGTCGTTCATTCGCTCGGTCATCATCGAACAGCGCGGCCAGCCCCGGGCCCAGGCCCTGCGGGTTGTCGCCGTCGTCCTCTTCGGCGCCCTGGCGGCGGTCCCCTTCATCGTCCACTGACGCCGTGGACTGACGTCGGCGGCGCCATGAGCCGTCAGCCAAACGCGCGAGCCAGCTGGTCTGCCTCGCGCGTTTTTCTTTGGCGCCAGCCGAAGAAGCATTGGAACTTCTTCGGCGCCAGCCGAAGAAGCATCAGAACTTCTTCGGCGCCAGCCGAAGAAGCATCAGAACTTCTTTTCCGCGCGGTGGCGCAGCTGGCCTGCTCCAAGGGAGCGCAGCACCTGCCCTCCAATGGGGCACCACCCGCGAACCACCCCTGTAAGCGCCTGAAAATACGCACCTTTGCCGCCTGGCACGAACCCCGCAAAGTCACTGGCAACGAGGTGCCCGATGCGAGTTCGTTTCTACGGTGTGCGGGGTTCGATTGCGACAGCGGGCGACGAGAACCACCGCTACGGGGGCAACACCTCGTGCGTCGTCGTCGAGGCTGGCGGCGAAACCCTGATCTTCGACGCGGGCACCGGCCTGCGCAAGGCGGGGGCCGACCTGATGCGGGCCCATGGCCCCACCGGCGTCAACGCCCACTTGTTCTTCTCCCACCTGCACTGGGACCACATCCAGGGCTTCCCGTTCTTCGGGCCGGCGTTTGTCCCCGGCAACCAGCTCGGCATCTGGGGCGTGCAGCCTCCGAGCAACGCCGTCGACGCCGATGGCCACCCCGCCACCCTGGAGCTGAACCTCGAAGCCCTGCGCGCCCCCGACCCCACAGGCGGCGTCAAGGCCGCCATGGCGAGCCAGATGCAGGCCCCAAACTTCCCCGTCGGCCTCGACGCCATGCGGGCGGACCTGCGCTTCCACGACCTGCCCTACGGCGAGAAGCTCTCGTTGTCGCCGTTTGTCACCGTGCGCCACATCGGGGTCGACCACCCCAACGGCTGCGTGGCCTGGCGCGTCGACGCCGACGGCAAAAGCGTCGTCTACGCCACCGACCTCGAGCTCGCCGAGGGCGACCGCGGCGCCGTGTTCGAAGGCCTGGTTGACCTCGCCAGGGGCGCCGACGTCCTCATCTTCGACGCCATGTACACCCCCGAGGAGTACGCGGGCTCGGCCAAGGTGCAAGCTGCGGGCATCGCTGCGGGTGGGTTGTTCTCCCGACGGGGCTGGGGCCACTCGACCTTCGAGATGGGGGCCGCCGTCGCCGAGCGCGCCGGGGTCGCTACCCTGGCGCTCTTTCACCACGACCCCGCCCACGACGACACCTTCATGGATGCCCTCGCCGACCGCGCCGCCCGTCGCCGGGCGGGAACCGTGGTGGCGAAAGAAGGTCTGGAGCTGTCGCTGTGAAGACCGGTGCCGGGCTATTCCGTCAGGGCGTCGGTGACGACGGCGACGGTGCCAATGACGGCGACCACGGCGCCGACGCCGATGATGGCGATGTCGGTGCTGGAGGCGTCGTTGTCGACGAGGGCGTTGTAGACGCCGACGCCGCCGGCGCCGACACCAAGGCCAAGGCCGAGGCCACCGATGGCGCCCACCGCCGACCAGGGCGACGACGACGCCACCAGGTCGGGCTCGGCCTTCTTGCCGCCGAGCTTCTTGCCCGCGAGCTTGGTGGCCGCCGCCGACGGCGCCCCGTCGGTGTAGGTGTTGATGGTCCAGGCCAGCAGGGAATCAGAGAGGCTGTCGAGGAGGGTGAGGACCATGGTGGGGCTGGCGCCGGCCTTCAGCCGACGGGCAAAGCCCACTTCGGTGACGCCTTCGCGGACGTTGAAAACCTTCACCTGCACGTCGACAACGCCCGCCACCTTGGAGATGCGGCCGAACACGATGCGGTCGACCTTGACGTACTCCTCGACCTTGGAGAGCTGGGTGTCGTCGCCGCTGCCGAGCAGCTGGGCGAGGGCGGCAGCGTCGAGGCTGGCCTTGGCCTCGGCCATCGAGCGGACCTCGAGCTTGTCCTTCAGCCGCCCAAAGCGGGTGGCGAGGACGTCGCGGGCCACGTCGCGGTCGATGTCGACGCCGTCAGCGACGACGACGTCGGTGACGAGGAACACCGGTTTGGCGTCGCTCGCGTCGGCCTGGGCGAGGGCTGGCGCCGACGCGGAAAAACACACGAGAGCGCAGGCGGCGAGGCTGAAGCTGGAGATTCGGTTCATCCAGAGACGCTGGAGCAGACAGCCAGGTCTTCGCAACTGCTTTCGATGCGGCAGGCGTTCTCCTGGTACGTGGCTTCCGGGGCCTGGTCGACCAGCGTGTCGCAGTCTGCCTCACATGTGGGGTCAGGTGAGCCGCTGCATTCTTCGACCTTGTCGCACCCACCCGAACACGGGCAGGCGGCGGCCTCCAGGCAATCTTCGGCGGCGCCGAGGCAGGCATCGAGGCTGCGGTTCAGCACCGCCCCGGTGACGGGATTGCAGGACGCCGCCTCACAGGCTGCCAGGGTGCGGAAGCCGCATTCGTCCTCGACGGCGCAGTTGGCCTGGCAGGTGGGGGAATCGCCAAGGGCGTCAAGGCAGTCCGCGGCTCCCGTGAGGACACCCAACACCACCACCGCCGCCGCCGCCGACACCCGCCGCCACCGACCCGGCGGCGCACACTGCGAAGAAGGGACCTGCTGATGGTTCACGACGAACTCCTGGCTACGCCCCAACGTCTAGCACACGCCCTCCCGGGCGCCACCCGCCCGCCAGCAGCGCCCATGGCCCCGACGATGCGTGACGTCGCCACGGTGTTGGGTCAGCATGGCGCCGTGACGACTTCGATCCCTCCTGGCCCCCTCGAGGCTGTCTCCCTGGCTGCGGCGCCCTACCTCACCCGCGGCGTCGAGCTCACCGAGCTGCTGGGCGCCCTCGTCGACGCCGTGGTGCGGCAGCTCGATGCCGAGAAGGGCACCCTGTACCTCGTCGACGGCGGCGCCGGCATGATCACGTCCGTCGTCACCGATGTCCCCGGCGGCATTCGGCTGGCGATTGGCCAGGGGCTGGCGGGCGCCGTCGCCCAAAGCGGCGACATCGTGAACGTCCAGGACGCCCGGAACGACGTCCGCTTCAACCCGACCACGGACAAAAAGACGGGCTTCGTCACCCGCTCGGTGTTGGCCCTGCCCATCAAGGACGGCGCTGGCGAGGTCATCGGCGTCCTGCAGATCTTGAACGCCCGCAAGGGTGACTTCACCGTCGACGACGAAGCCAACGCCCGCGGCCTCGCCAAACAGGCCGGCAGCGTGCTCGAGCGCACCAGCCTGTACGCCGAGCTCAAGAAGAAGAGCCCGCTGTCGACGGACCGGCCCCATCTGGCCTACCGCTTCAACCAGATCGTCGGCGAGAGCGAGGCCATGCGCTCGGCCTATACCGTCGTCGAGAAGGCCGGCCGCACCGACGCCACGGTCCTCATCACGGGGGAGAGCGGCACCGGCAAGGAGCTGTTCGCCCGCGCCATCCACCACAACAGCGCCCGCCGGGGGGGCCCCTTCGTCAAGGTGGACTGCACGACGCTCCCCGAGGCCTTGATCGAAAATGAGCTCTTCGGGCACGAAAAAGGGGCGTTCACCGGCGCCGACAAGACGACCCCCGGCAAGTTCGAGGCCGCCATGGGCGGCACCCTGTTCATCGACGAGATCGGTGAGCTGCCCCTGAAGCTGCAGGGCAAGCTCCTGCGGGTCCTGCAAGACCGGGAATTCGAGAGGGTCGGCGGCGTCAAAACCCTCCAGGCCGACGTCCGCGTCGTCTGCGCCACCCACCGGGACTTGGCGAGCATGGTCGACGCCGGCACCTTCCGGGAGGACCTCTATTACCGGATCCGGGTGGTCCCCCTGCACACCCCGCCCCTGCGGGAGCGCGGCACCCCCGATTTGCTGCGGCTGGTGGAGCACTTCGTGTCGACGTTCGGACGTCGCCACAAGCGGCCCCAGGTCTCCATCAGCGACGGCGCCATGGCCCGGCTCAAGGCCCATACCTTCCCCGGCAACATCCGCGAGCTCGAGCACGTCATCGAGAGCGCCGTCGTCATGTGTGACGGCGACGTGATCGAGGCCCGGGACCTCGCCATCGCCGAGCGTCGTCGCACCACGTCGGCGTCGTCGATGCCGGCAGTGCACGTCGTGCAGGTGGCCCCACCAGGGGCGGATGGCCCCGGGCACGGAAGCAGCGCCGTCGGGAGCGCTGTTGGTGACCCGAACCTGACCCTGCAACAGGTCGAACAGGAGCACATCCGGCTGGTCCTCGAAGCCGTGCGGGGCAACCAGAGCGAAGCCGCCCGCCGGCTGGGCATCGGCCGCAACACCCTGGCCCGCAAACTCTCGGGTGAACCCGAGTAGCCGTTTTGGTGGTCGGCACCTCCCGCCGCCGCACGGCTCCCGGGGCGCGTGTCGTCGTTGTTTGCCGTTCAACGGGCGTGTCAGGTCCCTTCGGCCGGCGGAGCGGCTGGCCCCCGAAGCGGCAACGGGGGGCGACGGCGTTGACGGGCGACGTCGACGGTGCGAATCGCGCGGTGCCTTCTACAGGCCGTCCTCGGCGCAGTGCTTGGGGATCGATGCGTGGCGCCGCCACCTGGAACGCTCTCGATGTCCGATACGAACTCCGCCGATCCCCAAACCGCCACCGCTGCCGAGGCCATCGAGAGCCCCGCCCAGGACGCTTCGCACGAGGCCACGCCCGCCGCTGGCGCAGGCGCCGTCGACACCGGTCGTCGCATTGATCCCGCCCTGCTGCAGCGCGCCACCATGCGTCGCGGTGGCCGGTCGGCCCCTCCCGAGAGCGCCATCGCCGCTCCCGACGGCGTTGATCCCTCCGGCGCCGGCATCCGCGTCGTCGAGAATCCCGGCCAGGGCCGCCGTCCCCAGGCCCCCCGTGGCCCGGTCCTCGACGCCGCTGCCATCGCGGCCCGCGCCGCTGGCGCCCCCGCTGGCGATGCCGGAAACGACGGCGAGAACCGCGCCCCCCGTGGCGACCGCGGCAACGACCGCGGTGGTGATCGCGGCGGAGACCGCGGCGCCCCCCGTGGGGACCGTGGCGGTCCTCCCGGCGCCCGCGCTGGCGGCCGTGACGGTGCCCGCTCCGGCGGTCGTGATGGCGGCCGTGGTGGTCGCGACGGCGGCCGTGGTGGTCGCGACGGCGACAAGGGTGCCCCCGCGGCTCCCCGTGAGCCCCGCGTGGACTTCTCGGGCATGGCCCCCATCGTCGTCGCCCGCGACGAAGACGTCGGCGATTTCGCCGCCTTGCTGGCCGAGGCCGGTGGCGTGCAGCGCCGCAGCGTGAAGATCGGCGACAAGCTCAAGGTCACCGTCGTCCACATCGGCTCTGACTCGGTGTTCTTCGAGATCTCCCAGACGCAGCAGGGCCACGCGGCCCGCGGCGACTTCATGAACGACAAGACCGGCGAACTGACGGTCAAGGTCGGCGACACCGTCGACGCCTTCGTGGTTGCCCTCAAGGACGGCGTGGTCCTCTCGCCCCACCTGGGCAAGGATCAGATCGACGTCGGCATGCTCGAGGCCGCCCGGCACTCGGGGATCCCCGTCAACGGCACCATCACCGGCGTGAACAAGGGTGGCTTTGAGGTCAGCCTCGGTGGTTCGTCCCGCGGCTTCTGCCCCACGGGCCAGATCGACATCAACTTCGTCGAAGACCCCGCCACGATGATTGGCAAGACCGTCGCCTTCCTCGTGCGCGAGGTGAAGGAGGGCGGCAAGAACGTCATGCTCTCCCGCCGTACCCTCCTCGAGCGTGAGCGCGCCGAGAAGGCCAAGAAGCTGCGTGAGACCCTGGGCGTCGGCGTCGTCCTCGAAGGCGTCATCACCCGCATCCAGCCCTTCGGCGCCTTCGTCGACATCGGCGGCATCGACGGCTTGATCCCCGTCAGTGAGCTGTCCTTTGGCCGCATCGGCAGCCCCGACGAGGTCGTCAAGGTTGGCGAGCAGGTCACCGTCGAGGTCATCCGCATCGAGCAAGACCCCAAGCGCCCCGGCCAGGAGCGCATCGGCCTGTCGCTGAAGAGCCAGCTGCAAGATCCCATCGTCGCCCACGCCGAAGAACTCACCCTCGGTGCCCAGCTCGTGGGTCGCATCACGCGCCTCGAGAGCTACGGCGCCTTCGTCGAGCTCTTCCCCGGCATCGAGGGCCTCGTGCACGTCTCGGAGATCACCGATCGCCGCATTCGTCACCCCGAGGACGTCCTGCAGGCCGGTGAGCACGTGCAGGTCCGCATCAAGGAGGTCGACCTCGACCGCCGCCGCGTGAGCCTGACCATGCGCGAAGCCGCTGGCGACGAGAACATGGCGGCTCCCGAAGCCGCAGCCCCCGCCGCTGCCCGCGCCCCCCAGAAGCCTCGCCTGGGCCGTGGGACCCGCGCCGACGGCGTCGTCGACCGCATCGAGAAGTTCGGTGTGTTCTTGAACCTGTTTGCCGAGGGCGGCAGCGAGTCCCTGGGCTCCGGGCTGATGCCCGCGTCCGAGACCGGCACCCCCCGTGGCGCCGACCTCAACAAGGCGTTCCCCATCGGCACCAAGGTGCCCGTCCTCGTCATCGACCTCGATGATCGGGGCCGCATCAAGGTGAGCAAGACCGCCCGCGAGCAGGCTGAAGAGCGCGCCGTCGTCGACCAGTACAAGACCGACAAGGGCGGGGGCGGCAAGACCGGCCTCGGCACCTTCGGCGACTTGCTGCGCAAGCGAACGGGCGGCTGACGCCGTGGGCCGGCAGCCCTCAGCCGACCCCCCTGATCCCGATGGCCTCGTTGGCAGCGCTGACCGCGCCGCCAGCGAGGCCCTCGCCGTTGTGGGGAAAGATGCGACCTCCCAACTGGCCGCCCTGAGCGCGTTGCAGCGCCTTGCGGGCGCCCTGCCCGCTGATGGCGTTGCCCGCGGCCTGGTGGAGGGCTCCCTGCGGGAGCGCCAGGCGGCCTTCAGCGCCTTTCACGAGCGACGCCTTGCCTCAGCCGACGGGGCCGACCTGACCGCCGCCCTGCACGAAGCCATCGCCTTCACCGTCGGCGTGGCTGGCGACGGCAGCGAGGCTGCCGCCTTGAGGCAGCGTCTGGCGTCGGTGGGAGCGCCGGGGTCGCCGTCGCCGACGCCGACCCCACCCACAGCCGCCCTGCCCGATGGCCCGCCCCGACCGTTTTTTGCCCGCTTCCTGGAGCGCCAGGAGCGGTAGCCGCCTCACGGAGGCCGACGACGTGCGCCGACCAGGGCGGCGCAGTAGACAGCGAACATGAGCTCGAACGCCGTCTCCGACCTCGCCACCACCGACAACGCCCTGCTGGCCTTCGCCCGTGCGGGGGGCCTGCCACCCTTCGCCCATGTGACTGCCGCCCAGGTCGACGTCGCCATCGACACCCTGCTTGGCGAATTGCAGACCGGTGTGGGGGCCCTGGAGGCCGGCCTGGAGCGTGGTGGTGCTGCCAGCTACGACGACGTGGTCGAAGCCCTGACCGACCTCACCGAGCCCGTGGAGCGCGCCTGGAGCGTGGTCTCCCACCTGATGGGGGTGCGCAACGCGCCAGCCCTTCGTGAGGCCCAGCAACGGGCCCAGCCCAAGGTCGTCGCCGCCATGATGGCCCTGGCCCAGAGCGAGGCCATCACCAAAGCCCTGCAGTCCATCAAGGATGCGCGATCGTTTCCGGCGTTGTCGCCGGCGCGCCAGCGCATCATCGACAGCAAGCTCCTCGACGCCAGGTTGTCGGGCTTTGGCCTCGAAGGGGCGAGGAAGGATCGCTTCAACGAGCTCCAGCAGGAGCTCTCGGAGCTGGCCACCCGCTTCTCCAACAACGTCCTCGACGCGACCAAGGCCTGGTCGATGATCCTGACCGAGGCCGGCGACGTCGACGGCCTGCCCCAATCCTGGAAGTCCGCCGCCGCCGCCGCCGCCAAAGAGCACGACGGCGAACGATCCACCGACGCCACCGCCGACGCCGGCCCCTGGCGGGTGAGCCTGGACTTCCCGAGCTTCCAGCCGTTCTTGCGCTACGCGACCCGTCGGGATCTGCGCGAGCATGTCTACCTGGCCTACCTCGCCCGGGCCTCCGAGCTCGACTCAGGCCAGCACGACAACCGCCCCCTCATCGCCCGCATCCTCGAGCTGCGCCAGGAGAAGGCCACCATCCTCGGCTTCGCAAGCTTCGCCGACCTGTCCCTGGCCCAAAAGATGGCGCCGTCCACCACCGAGGTGCAGCGCCTGCTGGGCGAGCTGCGGGAGGTGTCACTCCCCGTCGCGGTGCAGGAGTTGGCCGAGCTGAGCGCCTTCGCCGGCCTCGACGTCAAACAGTGGGACTCGGAGTTCTACGCCGAGAAGCTCCGCGAAGCCCGCTACGCCTACTCCGAAGAAGACCTCCGCCAGTACCTCCCCTTCCCCGCCGTCCTGCAGGGGCTGTTCGGCGTCGTCCAACGCCTGTTCGACGTCGAGGTGGTTGACGCCACCGCCACCGTTGAACGCTGGCATGACGACGTCCACTACTACCGGGTCACCCGGGATGGAAAGGACATCGCCGCGTTCTTCCTCGACCCCTACGCTCGCCCCGCCGACAAGCGTGGGGGCGCCTGGATGGACGACTGCGTCACCCGTCGCCGTCACCAAGGCGGCCGCGTCCGCCTGCCGGTGGCCTACCTGGTGTGCAACCAGCCCCCGCCCGGCGACGGCAAGCCTTCCCTGCTGCCCTTCCGCGACGTCGAGACCCTGTTTCACGAGTTCGGCCACGGCCTGCAGCACATGCTGACCACGGTGGACGACGTCGACGCCAGCGGCATCCGCAACGTCGAATGGGACGCCGTCGAGCTCCCCAGCCAGTTCATGGAGAACTGGTGCACCCACAAGGCGACGCTGCTGGGATTTGCCCGCCATGTGGACACCGGCGAGCCCCTGCCCGTGGAGACCTTCGAGAAGCTGAAGGCCGCCAAGACCTTCCGCTCGGCGAGCATCATGCTGCGGCAGTTGATGCTGGCGTCGGTGGACCTGGCCCTCCACGAAGGGCCCCTGGGAGATCGCTCAGCCTTCGACGTCCAGCGCGCCATCGCCGAGCACAACTCGGTGCTGCCCGTGCTTGCCCAGGACCGCTTCCTCTGCAGCTTCAGCCACATCTTCGCCGGGGGCTACGCCGCCGGGTACTACAGCTACAAATGGGCCGAGGTCCTGTCTGCCGACGCCTTCGGTGCCTTCGAAGACGCCGGCGTCGACGACGAAGCCCAGGTCAAGGCCGTCGGCTCCCGCTTTCGGGACACGGTCTTGGCCCTCGGTGGCAGCGTCCATCCGGGTGAAGTCTTCCGCCGCTTCCGCGGACGTGATCCCTCGACAGCGGCGCTGCTACGGCACGCTGGCCTGGGCGGGGCCCGTTAGAGATCGCGCCGCGGATTTTCGGCGTGAGCACGCAACGACGCTCACGTCGAAAAGACCAAGCGAGATGTGATCACGAAGCCCCGGTCGCGGCACTCGCTGGCTCGGCGGACCGACGACCCGTCAGGCCGCCGGTGCGTCACAGCTTCGACTTGACCGTGTGGTTGATGTCCAGGCGATGGACGATCTTCATCGGCGGCAGGTCGAGGAGGAAGCCGACGAGGATGAGCTCCGTGCTGGAGCGCCACGCGACGGCCGCCTTGCAGACGTTCTCGTTGCGGCCGAGCTCGATCTCGAAGGCGTACTGCTCGGGCGTCAGGGTCACGCCAGCCCCGCGCGCTTTGTTGACGAACGTCGTCTCCCAGGTGTTCCTGCCTGGCTGCGCAGTCCACTTGGCATCCTGGACCATGGTGTTGCAGGCAATTTTCGCCGCAGTCTTGACTTCGTACTCGGCTGAAAAAGGCTCGGAGTAGGTCCCTATGACGACGACAGTCGCGAAGATCACCAGGGCAACGATGAGCTTCTTGAGGGGGCCTTCGGCAGCGACTGCGACGTTCATTCGAATACCTGCGTTGACAGAGTGGCTACAAGCCAGATACCAGACTCATGTCGGAGCGTGGCGCAGTTTGGTAGCGCACTAGACTGGGGGTCTAGGGGTCGCAGGTTCAAATCCTGTCGCTCCGACCAGGTGAAGATAGCGTAGAGTCCCGTCGACGATGTATCGCGACGGGGCTCTACTCTTTTTTGCCGTCTTCGTGGCGGGCTGCATGACCGGCTGCCGGACGCCACCGCAGGCGTTGCCAGAGCCGCCGCAGCCCCCTGGTCAGACCGTCGTGGTCCAACCTGGTCAGACCCTCTGGGAGATCGCTCGCGAGAGCGGCCTGTCGGTGGAGGAGCTCGTCGAGGTCAACGGCCTCGAAAACGCCAACGAGCTGGCGGCTGGCCAGGTGATCTTCGTCCCGGCGGGGGGCTTGCCCACCACGCCGACGGTGGCCCCGCCGACGGCCCCGGCCGTGAGGCTGCCGCCGGTCAGGCCGATTCCGGGCACGCCGTCCACGGCGGGGCTGGGCTGGCCGGTGGATGGGGTGGTGCTGCGGGACTTCCAGGCAGCAAGCGCCAAGCGGGAGGCGTACGAGGGTCTGCTGATCGCGGCACCGGCGGGGACGCCCGTTCGCTGCGCCACAGACGGCGTCGTCGCCTTCGCCGGCAGCCAGGGCACAAGCCTGGGCACCTTCGTCATTGTCGAACACGCCGGGGGCCTGGTGACCGTCTATGGCCACCTGTCGACGGCCGTGGTGCAGGCCGGGGCCCGCGTCGCTCGGGGGGCGACCCTGGGAACGGTGGGCACCTCAGGGCTCCTCGGTTCGTCGCCGCGGGTCCATTTCCAGGTCCGACGCCAACAGACCCCGCTGGACCCCCTGACGATGCTGCCGGACTGATCAACCGCGCCAGCGGTTGACTGGCATGAGCGATCAAGCGCGGAGCGATTGATCGCGCCTCGGCGAGCCAGCCCTACTCTTCGACGGTGACCGGCACGAGGACCCGATCGCTCATCCGCTGGCACCAGGCGTCGGTGCAGAGGAAGAACGACACCGTCACCTCCAACGACGCAGTCCCGGCCTTGGTGGCCCGCAGGCTGGTGGCGGCCACGGGTTCCTTGGCGCCCTTTTCCTTGAGGTCGGCGCGGCCGAGCTTTTGCTTGGCCGGCTTCACGACGGCGTTGTCGGTGAACGAGATCTCAAGGGGCGCATCGGGATGCACCTTCTTGCCGTTCTTGGGCGTGATCTTGAGCAGAAACGGCCCATCGCCGCCCACCTTGAGGGTGGTGGCACTGCCCGTCGTGTCGAGGCTGTAGTCGTCTTTGGTGGCCCGGTCGTCAGCGACGGGACCGGCGAGGACCGGCAAGGCAGCGAGGGCGACGGTGGCGACGGTGGCGAGACTGACGGAGAAAAGTCGGCGCATACTGCCTCTGACGAGCGGGAGGGATGGGCGCTTCACCGAAGCGATAACACCCTGTTTTTCAAGCGAAATACCGACGAGCTAGTCGTCGCGGCCGTGGACGAAGCTGGCGATGTTCGTCGTCCAGGCCCGGCGACCGCGGGTGCTCAGGTTGAGGTTCGACCAGTTGTTGTAGCTGAGGTCGGGCACAAAAATGGCCTCGTGCTGCCAGAAGAAGCCGCCCACCAGCAGGTCGGCGGGGGGCACAAAGTCTGCGGGCAGGTTCTGCTCGGCGATGGGCAGGACGGGGAGGAAGTCGACGACGTCGGGCATGACGGGGATGGGCACCTTGGTGCGGCTGCCCTCGATGTAGAAGCTCCACAGCTGCAAGAAGTCGAAGGGCTCGTAGACGTACATCAGGTGCAGGGTCGGCTGTTCGCCAGGGGCTGCCCGCCAGCGGAGGGTGCGGTTCTCGAGGACGCCGCTGTGCACGGGCGACACGATCTCCGGGATGCCCAGCACCGGCTGGATGGTGACGCCGCCACGCAGGTTGCCGACGCCGTCCTGGATGACTTCTGACGAGGGCAGGCCGGCGTCGCCAATGTGGAACCTGACGTTCTGGGCGGTCACCGGGGGGCGGTCGCGCAGGCGCAAGTTGGTGTTGCCCGTGACGCCGAGGATGTCGGAAGCGAAGCGGCGACCGTCGGGGAGATCGGCCACCAGGATCTTGCCGATGGCCAGGGGCTGTTGGGTGAAGGGGTCGACGCCTCCCCACGCGGTGCCGACACCGGTGACGATGACCGACCCCGTGTCAAACGAGATGGTGCCGTCGTCGGTGAAGAGGTTGCGGCCCGTGGTGGAGAACGCGCCGGCGATGAACGTCAGCATCTCGCCGGGCACCTTGGGCATGCCCTCCAGGGCATGGTTGCGGTCGCCGTCGATGGCGACGGTGAAGTTGAAGGCGCCTTCGCCGCCGAACTGGATGAACGGAATCACCCGGGTGACGTCGGGGCCGTTTTCGAACTCGGCGGTGATGTCGGTGATCTCGAAGTCCAGGGGCGCGTCGGGCAGCGACAGCTGGATGTTCTGGTCGAGGGGGATGCTCAACTCGATGTCCTGGTCGATCCGGGTGACGCCGCGCTCGGAGAAGACCTCGCGGCGAACCCCCATCTGGCGCAGGCGGAACTCGCTGGTGGTCAGGTTGAAGATGCCGGCGACGGCGACGAGGGCCAGGCGACCGGGGCGGGTGTTGGCGAGAAAGAACTCGCCACCTTCCTCGAAGACGATGTTGTTGGCGCCGGGGTTGGGCGTGCCCGAGAACTCATCGCGGGCGGTGGTGACGACGACGGCGAGGGCGATTTCGTCGGGGCCGAGGGCGGCGGGGTCAAAGAACTCCTTGGCGAAGCCAAACACCCGACCGCGCAACTGGGCGGGGGGGGGCGGCGGCGGCGGCGTGCCGTTGCCGGGAGGTCCGCCCCCGCGGATGGGCATCAGGTAGAGGGTGACCTCCGAGGCGTTGACGTCGACCAGGGTGCTGGTCTCGTAGCCGTCGGCGCCCACGGTGACCGTCTGGGCGCCCACGATGTCCGGGCCCGAGAGGGTGGCCTGTCCGAAGGGGAAGTGGGTGATGTCGGCGGCCGTCGGCGTGCCGTTGGTGCCCGTGAAGGCCAGGGCGTTGGGGATGGGGAAGCCCGAAACGGCGTCGAGGGCCGTGACGTAGAGGGCACCGTCGATGGGCCCACCGCGGGTACCGCCGAGGATGCTCGTGGGGTCAAACGCCGTGTAGACGCGGGGAGCCGTCGCCGTCTCGGTCTCGGACACCACGATGCTCGGCACGCCCTCGTCGGAAAACGTGATGCTGGCGATGGCGACGGTGACGTCGACGACGCCGGTGTCTGTCAAGGGTGAGCGGGTGACGATGAGGTTGTCCGACAGGATGCGGTTCTCCCGGGGATCGCAGGGGGCGCCGCCGATGAAGACCACAACCGGGGTCGTGGGTGTCGCGAGGCGCTCCAGGCGCTTGAAGCCGGCGCCGGCGACGGTGACGACGACGTCGCCGGTGTAGGCGCCGCGCGCGGGACGGATGCCAAGAACCCTGGGGGCGGCCTCAAACAGGAAGCCGTCGCCGACGCGGGCGCTCTGGCCGTCGGCCCCCGTGACCCTCACGTCGACGGTGCCCGGGGCGCCCGCTGGCAGGGTGCAGGTGAGGCTGGTGGCGCTGTCGACGACGACGCTGCCGCAGTCGATGCCGCCGACGGTGACGGTGACGCCGGCGACGAAGCCCGTACCGGTGACCGTGATGGTTCCGCCAGCGGTGGCGTCAGCGGCAGCGGGGGCGACGCCAGTGACCGAAAGGCGGTCAACGAAGACGACGGCTGCGACCAGGGTGGCCGTGCGGGCGTCGGCCAGGGTGACGGTGACGTCGGCGGTGCCGAGGGTACCGGCGGGGGCGATGGCCCGCAGGCTGCGATCGTCGACGACGACGACGTTGGTGGCTGCAGTGCCGCCGACGGTGACGCTGCTGACGCCGGCGACAAAGCCTTCGCCGACGACCGTGATGGGCTCGCCGCCGCTGCTGGCCACGGTGGCTGGCACCACGGCGCTGACGGCGAGGTCGCCGACCGTGGGGGGCAGGATGACGACGGCGTCCTGCAGTACGGCGCTCTGGGCGCCCTGGCTGATGCTGACGTCGTGGCTGCCGACGCCGAGGCCCGGGACCGTGACCCGCAGCCGACGGTCGCTGATCAGGTTGTCGCGGGCGGCGGCGGCCCCGCCGACGGTGGCGTCGGTGACGCTGCCGGGACGATCGGCGAAGCCTGAACCCGCGAGTTCGAGGGCCTGGCCGGCCTCGACGACGACGGGGCTGACGCTGTCGAGGGTGAGGGCCCCGGTGTAGGTGAAGCCCAGCCCAAGGGTGCTGCGGCCGAAGGCGTCGATGACGGTGACGTCGGTGCGCCCCGGACGCAGACCCGGCGGGGTTTTGGCGGTGGCGCTGGTGCCGTCGGCGGTGATGGTGAGGCCGACGACCTGGCGGTCGCCGATCAGGGCCAACATGCCTTCGCTGAAGGCTTCGCCGACGAGGACGATGTCGCTGCCGCCTTCGGTGCTGCCGGTGGCGGGCGTGATGCTGGCGAGGCGAACGGGCGAAAAATAGGTGTAGCCGCCCTCAAAGAACCCCACACCGAGGCTGCAGGTGGCGGTGACGTCGGCGGGGCCGGCGCGCTCACCTGGGGGCACCGCGCAGGACATGCTGCGGGTGGTCAGGAACAGACACTGGGTGGCCTCGACGGTGCCGATGGTGACCGTGCACTCGGGGTCGAAGTTGTCCCCCTCAAGGATGATGCGGTTGCCGCCGGCGAGGGGCCCATTGGGAGGCGTCAGCCCGGTGACAAACACGACGGTGTTGGGGGGCCCGGCGTCGGGGCTGCCACCGTCGGTGGGATCGGGCAAAGGGCCGGCGTCGAACTGGATGATGAAGGTGCCGGCATCGGGCTCGACGGCGGTGCCGTCGTCGCCGCCGTCAGGGCAGCCTGCTGACAACAGGCCCACCGTGGCGATGGCCAGAGCAGTGAGCGGCAAGGTCAGGCGAGCGCGCATGGGGAACCCCTGGGACACAGACAACGGCGGGAGCGTAGCAGGTTGCCGTTTCCGGGCCGGGCCATTCGACGCCCCAGGATCCGCCTGGCGGTGACCCGGATCGCCTGGTGTGATAGGCACCTACATCCAACCGAACGGCTGCCCGGGCAGCGAGGTTCTGCCATGACGCTTGTCGCCATCACCGGCGCCTCCGGACTCCTCGGCGGCAACTTGATTCAGGCCCTGCGCAACGACGGCGTCGACGTTCGCGCCCTCTACCGCAGCGAGGCCAGCATCGCCCACCTGCGGGACCTGCCGGCCATGGCCGGGACCCGCTGGGTGAAGGCCGACCTCGACGACGAAGCTGCCCTCGCCCGGGCCTTTGATGGCGCCGACGGGGTCTTTCACGTCGCCGCCGCCGTCAGCATCCTCTCGAAGGTGACACCCGGCCTCACCAGCGCCAACGTCGACGGCACCCGCCGGGTCATCGACGCCGTCAGACGGGCCCGGGTCAGGCGCCTGGTCCATACGAGCAGCACCGTCACCATCGGCCTGGCGGACGCCGGCGGCGCCGACGCCACCGAAGACAGCCCCTGGAATTTTGCCGAGCTCGGGCTGAACGACGGGTACTGCACAACCAAGAAGCAGGCCGAGGAGCTCGTGCTCGGGGCCCTGGCTGCCACCGACCTCGACGCTGTCATCGTCAACCCCGGCTATTTGTTCGGGCCCCTCGATGTGAAGCCGTCGTCGGGCAAGCTGATTCTCGATACGGCCCTCGGCAAGGTCCCCGGCGTCACCCCCGGGGTCAATTCGTTCTCCGACGTGCGTGACGTCGCCCGGGGCCTGGTGGCCGCCTGGCAGCGCGGGGTGCGGGGTGAGCGCTACATCCTCGGCGGCCACAACCTGCCCTACACGACGGTATTGCCCCTCATCGCGGCCCGCGCCGGTGTGCGACCGCCGCGCTTCCAGGTGCCAAGGGTGGTGGCTGCTGCCGTTGGCGCCGTCGGCGACCTGCAGATGCGGCTGACGGGGCGGGAGCCCCTGCTGACGTCGGCGGCGGTTCGCTGGGCGTTTTGTGACCGGTTTCGCGTCAGCAGTGCCAAAGCCACCACCACCCTCGGGTACACCATCTCGCCCCTGGAGGGGGCCATCGACGCCGCCCTCGACTGGTTTCGGAGCAGCGGGCGCCTCTGACCAACGCGCCTGTTGTCGCTGGCACCAGCGACGAAGCATCAGACGTTCTCGGCGCCAGCCGAAGGTGCATCAGAATCTGTCGACGCTGACACACAACGGGAATGCGGCGGAGCGCTGGAGTAGCGTGCCGCCATGGGCTTTCGCAGCAGCGCCGGGTTCGCCGTCATCGTCCTCACGGCGATGAACCTGCTCAACTACATCGACCGGTGGGTTCCGTCGGCGGTCAAGCCCCTGTTCCAGAAAGACCTGGGCCTCAGCGACGAGCAGACCTCGTATCCGCTCACCGCGTTCATCCTCGTCTACATGTGCGCGAGCCCCATCTTTGGCACCCTGGCGGAGCGGGGCCGGCGACCGGTGATCATCGCCGCCGGCGTCGCCATCTGGTCGCTGGCGACGGCAGCGGGGGCGATGGCGACGGGCTTTTACACCTTTCTGCTGGCCCGGGCCCTCGTGGGGGTTGGCGAAGCAGCCTACGCCACCATCGCGCCGTCGCTGATTGCCGACCACTACGAACCCCGCCGGCGCAACAAGATCTTGACGCTGTTCTACGTCGCCACGCCCGTCGGTGCCGCTCTCGGCTTCGTGCTGGGCGGCTATCTCGGCCAGCACTACGGATGGCGCACGGCGTTTCTCGCGGTGGGCCTGCCGGGCTTGTTGGTGGCCGCCGTGGCCCTGTTGCTGCCCGACCCGCCCCGGGGCCGTTTTGACGAGGTCAAAGAGGAGCCCCCCGCCTGGCCCGCCGCCCTGAAGGCCCTGCGCACCAATTCCCGCTACCTGTTCACGGTCGCTGGCTACGTCGGCGTGTCCTTCGCCATTGGCGGGATCGGCGACTGGTTTCCCACTTTGTTGTCGCGGGACCGGGGCTTCAGCGTCGAAGACGCCGGCGCCATCGCCGGCCAGGCCACCGTCGTCGGCGGCCTGGTGGGAACCATCCTGGGCGGTGTGCTCGCCGAGGCCCTTGTCAGGCGTGGCGTCAAGGAAGCCTATTTGTGGACCAGCGCCCTGTCCCTGGTGCCCGCCCTGGTCTTCGCCGTCGTCGCCATCTACGTCGCCGACACGCGCCTTGAGGTGCTGGCATCCATCGCCCTGTGTCAGGTGTTTCTGTGGATGTACAATGGCCCCGTGAATGCCTTGCTGGTGAACTCGGTGGGTCCAGGAATGCGCGCCCGGGCGTTCGCGTTGTCGATCTTCGCCATCCACGCCTTCGGTGACGCCTTGTCGCCGCCCATCATCGGCAAGGTGTCGACGGTGACGGGGAACCTGTCCCTCGCCATCGGCCTGGTGCTGTTGGCCCTCGTGGCGGCCATCGTCATCTGGACCGTGGGCGCGCTGCGCCTTGGCCGAGAACGGTCCGACGTCGTGGTGCAGCCATGAAGATTCTTGTCGTCGACGATGACCCGGACATTCTGCGCCTGTGCGCCACCGCCTTGCGGGCCCAGGGGCACAGCATCGTCACCTGCGACTCTGGCGGTCCCGCCCTGCAGGCGGCGTTGCGCGAGGAATTCGACCTGGCCCTGTGCGACCTGAACCTGCCCGACATCCACGGCCTCGAGGTCGTGCGGGCCATCAAGATGCAGGCCCCGGCGTTGTCCGTCATCGTCATGAGCGCCCTGGACCCCGCCGAATGGACCAAGGCCTCGACAGAAGCTGGTGCCGCCTTCTTCCTTGCCAAGCCCCTCCGCCTGGAGACCCTGCGCCATGAAGTGAACATGGTTGAGCGCAGCCGGGCCGGGCTTGAGGTGGTCATGGTGAGCGACGACCGCCATGAACGACGGCTCGTCACCGAGCACTTCCGGAGCGCCGGCTGCGTCGTCCACCACGGCGACGATGTGGCCGACGCCCTCGTGCTGTTGGCCGATCATGCCCCCGATCTGGTCATCGTCGACGGCGACCAGCGCGACGCCCATGTGCTCATCACAGTCTGTGGCCGCAAGAACGTCGCCTGCTTCGTGCTGGCCGGCCCGCTCTTTGACGACGACACGGCTCTGCGTGAAGGCGCGTCGCTGGTGATGCAGAAGCCGGCCATTCCCGATGCCCTGTTGCTGCAGGCGCGCTTCCTCGCCGGGCGCTGACGCACAGTGGTGCCCATCTCCGGCGAGAGGGGGATGACACAACGCTTCTCGTCGACCATTTGGATGACTACAAGCAGGCTGCTGCTGCGGAGTTCTCCATGCGTTCCACCTCCATTGGCGTCATTCTCTCGGGTGCGGGCTATCTCGACGGCTCGGAGATCCAGGAATCGGTCCTCGTCCTGCTGGCCCTCGCGCGCCACGGCAGCACGGTCAAGATCTACGCCCCCGACATGGCAGCCGCCGAGGTCGACCACCTCAAACGCACCCCCACCGGCGCCGAGCGCAACGTGCTGCGCGAAGCCGCCCGCATTGCCCGCTCCGAGGTCACAGACCTTGCCCGGGCCAAGGGCACCGACCACGAGGGCTGGATCCTGCCCGGCGGCAACGGCGCCGTGAAGAACCTCAGCGACTTCGCCAGCAAGGGTCCCCTGGGGAGCGTCAATCGTGAGGTCAACCGCGTCATCCGCGAAGCCTTCGCCGCCCGCATTCCCGTCGGGGCCTGCTGCATCGCCCCGGTGGTGCTGGCCCTCATCGGCAAAGCCAGTTCCACCAAGCTGAAGCTCACCATCGGCAACGACCGGGACCTCGGCAAGACCATCTCGGGCATGGGCCACACCCACGTCGACGCCGCCGTCACCGACGCCGTCTTCGACGCCGACCGCAAGGTCGCGACGACGCCAGCCTACATGTATGACGATGTGGGCATCGACCAGGTGGCGGTGGGCATCGACAAGATGGTGGCCCAGGTGGTGGCCTGGAGCCGCGATGAACTGTCGGCGCCCCGCCTCAGCCCCCGCTGACCCACGTCCATTGCGCCAGCCACTGAAGCATCAGAACTTGTGAGACTGACGCCATGCTCTGGATCAAGGCCTTCCACATCATCGCCGTCATCTGCTGGTTCGCGGGGATCTTCTACCTGCCACGCCTGTTCGTGAACCACGCCATGGTCGACGACGACGCCACCAAGGCCCGCTTCGTCATCATGGAGCGCAAGCTGTTTCGCTTCATCACGCCGTTCATGGTGCTGACGGTGGCCCTTGGCACCTGGCTCATCTTTGCCGGTGGCTTCGCCGAGACCTTTCGCTTCCACCATTGGCTGCACGCCAAGCTGCTGCTGGTGACGGTCCTCCTCGGCTATCACGCCTGGATGGGCGTCGTCGTCGGCCGCTTCGCCCGCGGCGAGAACACGCGCTCCCACCGCTACTACCGGGTCATGAACGAGCTGCCGGTGCTGGTCCTGTTTACGGCCGTCATCCTGGTGGTCGTCAAACCGTTCTGACAGCGGCCCCACGCCAGCGCCTCGACAGGGGGCCCGCCACAGGCTACGCCATCTCCATGACGAACGTTTCCCGTCTCCTTGTCGCTGCCGGCGCGTTGGCCCTGGTGGGCGCCTGTACGTCCTCTGCCCGTGGCCTGTGCGAAGCCCACGCCGACTGCGAGCGCGACTTCCTCGGCGTGGTGATCCCCGATCTGTCCGGGGACGCCGACGATTCCGTCGACGTCTGCACCGTCCAGCAAGAGGGGTCCGTCCAGGCCCTGCGCGCCAACGAGGAAGAGGAGTGCCAGATCGCCGCCGACAAGATCGAGCTCTTCATGGCCTGCATCGCCACTGAATTCGCCGACGACCCCGACGGCTGCGATGTGCTCGAGACCAAGTGCGAAGATGAACGCGACGACGTCAACGACGCCCTCGATGACATTGACGGCAACGAGTGCAACTCCAACGAGGACTGATCATGACATCCATGGCTCGCTCGCTTTCTGCCGTCATCGCCGTCGTCCTGCCCCTCCTCGGGGTGGGCTGCACGGCCCAGAATTTCTGCAACAAGTCCCAGGAGTGCCAGGAAGAAGAGAACGACCGCAGGTTCTCTGACGACGCCGCCGCCGTCTGCGCCGTCGACTACGACACCCGCATCAATGCCCTGCTCGCCAACGAGGAGAAGGAGTGCCACGCCCTCGCCGACGCCATCGTTGCCCTCGATAACTGCAGGCTCGGCCTGGATTGCGACGATTTCGTGGAAGCCGACCTCGGCGGTGACTGCGACGACCAACTCGACGACCTTGAAGACGCCGTCCGCGACGTCGACGGCGACGAATGCACTGCTCAGGAAAACTGAGCAGCCGTGATTTTTTTCGTCGTTGGAGTCGCCGTGCTGTGCGGCGCGGTGTTGGTGGGCATCGACCTGTGGTCGCGCCTGCCCCGTCGTCATGCCATCGCTGGCCTCCCCGGCGATGGGCCCTTCGTGTTTCCGGCGGGCTTTCAGTGGGGCACAGCCACCGCTGATCACCAGATCGAGCGGGCCCAGCCCGACGACTGGACGGCGTTTGAATGGCGGGCCCGTGCCGACCGGCTCCAGACCCAAACCAGGCTGGGGATGGTGCCCCCCGGCCACATCGCCGACATCGCCACGGTGCCGGCGTCGTGGATTGAGAACAAGGCCGACTTCGATACCCACGTCGAGGACGACCTGGCCCGCGCCGGGGACCTCGGCAACAACGCCTTTCGCTTCAGCATCTCCTGGGCACGGCTGTTTCCCCGCGCGGACATGAGCGCCCCCGACCCCGCTGGTGTCGCCTTCTACGACCGTCTCCTTGACGCCTGTGAGAAGAACGGTCTCGAACCGTCGGCGACGTTGCTGCACTTCGCCAGTCCCCAATGGCTGTGGGAAAAGGACACCAAGGGGCAACGCGGCTACGAACGTGACGACGTCGTGGAGCACTTCCGCGTCTTTGCGGCCTTCTGCGGGCGCCGATGGGGCCGTCGCATCCAGCAGTGGTGCACCCTCAACGAGCCGATGGTCCTGGTGTACTTCGGCTACGTCGAAGGCGTGTTTCCGCCGAACGAGCGTCGAGGAGGCCCTCAGAAGGCAACGCCCATCGCCGCCCAGCTCCTGCGCATGCACGCCGCGGCCTATCACGCGTTGAAGGCCGAGCGCCCCGACAGCCAGGTCGGGATTGCCCACCATGTGCGGCACTTCATTCCCTATCGAAACAGCTCGTTCTTCGATCGATTGGCGGCGTTGTTGGTCGACCGGGCCTTCGCCCTCGACTTCATGGACGCGATCCACACCGGGGAGCTCAAGCCGACCCTTGGCGGCGGCGCCGTCGTCATCCCCGGCCTGCGCGGCACGATGGATTACGTCGGCCTCAACTTTTACGGCCGCTTCTATGTGAAGACGACATCGCCGGCGAAGTTCGAGATCGTGTCCCACGACAAGGATGAACCCGGCGAAGAAGAAAGCGACGTCGGCTGGGCCGTCGACGAAACCTCGTTTTCACCCCAGCTGGAGCGCTTCGCCCTGCGCTACCGGCTGCCCATCTACGTGCTCGAAAGCGGCATCGCCAACGACGCCGTCGACGATCACCAACGGCAGCGCTTCCTGGTGCGTCATGTGCGGGCCATGGCCGACGCCGTCGCCCGCGGCATCGATGTCCGCGGCTTCTATTACTGGTCACTCATCGACAACTTCGAGTGGGCCGCCGGCTTCTCGCCCCGCTTTGGCCTCTACCAGGTGGACTACGACACCGGCGCCCGCAGCCCCCGGGGCAGCGTCGACGTCTATCGGGACATCGCCCGCCACAACGGCATCACGCCCCTGCTGTGGCAGCGCTTCAAGCGCTGACTGCTGGTCAAGAGGCTGATTTCTTTCGCATTCCCGTGGCGCAGGGAATCATGGGTCGACCATGCAAGACGGCCCCGCCACTCCCGACGAGCGCCCGCTCATCTTTCGTCTTGGCGACCTGCTCGAAGGGCGCCTGGCCCGGGTCACGCTGTCGGTGCTGGTCATCGTGTCGCTGCTGCCCCTGGGCACCATCGACCTCATGCTGCGACCGGTCTTTGTGTGTTGCTTTGGCGCCGACCTGCTGGTGCGGCTCCTCGTGTGGCGCGCCGACGTCCACGGGACCCGGGAAGTCACCATCGGCAGCGTCGCCTTCGCCGTCGTCGACGCCCTGGCCTTCGTGTCGTTCTTTCCGCTGGAATTGTGGATCAGCGACCACGACGTGCTGGCGTTGCTGGCGCTGCTGCGACTGACCCGCCTGTTCATGCTGCTGCGCTTTGGGCGCGGGCTCGTGCGCGACCTCTACGCCATCATCACCCGCCGCGAGCAAATCCAGACCCTGGCCTTTGTCAGCGGCGCTGTCGCCGTGCTGTCGCTCATTTCGGCCATCATCCTGAGCCAGTTGGCGACCCACGTCGGCAACAGCGACGGCCCGGCGCCGTTTCTGGAACGCTTCTGGTGGGCGTTTCGCCAACTGGAGAGCGCCGACAACCTGGTTCAGACCCTCGACGACAAGCCCGTCATCGTGCTGCTCTCGGTGGTGTTGACGGTGACCGGGGTCTTCCTGGTGGCCTTCGTCATCGGTATCGGCACCAACGTCGTCGACCAACTCGTGCGCGCCGAGCGGCGGCGGGACCTCGCCTACCACGGTCACACGGTCATCATCGGGGCCGTCCACGAGGGTGAAGAGCTCATTCGCGAGTTCGTGCGCATCTACGCCAAGAATCGGCAGGTGCCGTCGCCAGAGCGGCTGTGGACGTGGCTGCGCTACATGCGGCCGAGTGGCACCCGCACCTTCCCCCGGGTGGCCTTGCTGGCGCGCGACGACGAGATGCCGGGCTTCCTCGTCGAGCCGATCATGCGCTGGGTGGTGTACCGCCAGGGGGACGAGAGCGAGCCCGAGAGCCTGCAGCGGGTGGCCGCCAAGCGCGCCAAACGCGCCATCTTTCTGGCCCAACGCTCGTTGGGGCTGGAAACCGACGCCGTCACCATCTCGGCCCTGGCGGCGTTGCGGGCGGAAAACCCGGCCTGTCATGCCTACGTCGAGGTCGACGACGCCGAATCAAAGGACATCGTGTTGCAGGTCGGCGGCGCCAACACCGTCGCCCTCGATGTGCCGCGCTTCCTCGGCATGTTTCTGTGTCAGCACCTGCTCATGCCGGGGGTCGAAGGGCTCTATCGGGACCTGCTGACGTCGGCGGGGGCCGAGATC
>Ga0247837_1002055_pt1 | contig 39370 bp, 41 predicted proteins | sample LaCtaG_2_FD_187115 | JGI IMG/M metagenome (GOLD analysis project Ga0247837, IMG submission 187115) | Freshwater microbial communities from meromictic Lake La Cruz, Castile-La Mancha, Spain - LaCruzMarch2015_14.5m | ecosystem: Environmental > Aquatic > Freshwater > Lake | place: Spain: Castile-La...
ATGGAACGAGTACCTAATTTGGCAACTCTTTCTTCAACACCAACTTTGTCTACTCCGGATAACCCGTTAAGGAATTTCTTAAGTGCGGAATCACTATTTGTGGCATCACGAAGAATCGAGGGCAGCACTAACGGATCGTCTTTAAGCACGTTAACAGCGTAGCGAAGTGGTATTTATATTAAATAGTCGTGAGTAATTGATGCACAGATTCAGCCAGAGAATCTAATTCTTTTTTGGCAATTACCCTATTCTCTTGTGGATTTCCTGGCAGCGTTGTTACTTCTAGGTAGCACTTTAGTTTTGGTTCAGTACCACTTGGGCGAACAATGATTCTGCCATTTTTTGTGAGCAGTCTGATGCCAGAAGATGGAGGAAGTCCATCGATTCCTTGATTCATGTCATCGACTTTTTCAACACTAAATTCACCAATTTTTGTTGGGGAATTAGAAATAAGCGTCGAAGTTATTTCTTTGGCTTTGGCAACAGAATCAAATCTAAAACTGAGCTGTTTAGTTAGATGTACTCCAAATTCTTTGTAAATACTATTTAGTATTTCTTCAGCAGAAGTATTATCTTGCTTTAGATAAGAAAACATTTCAACAATTCGTAGGGCTGCTGTTACACCATCTTTGTCTCTAACAAATTCTGGATCTGTGCAATAACCAATTGCTTCTTCATAACCAAAAATTAATTCATTTAAGTGGCCCATCCACTTAACTCCGGTTAAAGTTGTGGCACCTTTTAGCCCATTTGCCTTTGCCATCTTTGGCACCAAAGAGCTTGAAACAATTGAGGCAACCATTTGTCCCTTTAAGGAAACATTAGTTAATTTAGATTTCTGAATTAGCCACCAAGCAATTAAAAATCCCAGTTCATCCCCAGTTAAAACTTTCCAGTTTCCTTTTTCAGGAATTGCCACAGCACATCTATCAGCATCTGGATCATTGGCAATTGCAACGTCAGCATCAATTTTTTTAGCTAAAGCAAGAAGGAGATCCATTGCTCCTGGTTCTTCTGGGTTTGGAAAAGAAACAGTTGGAAAGTTTGGATCTGGTTTAGTTTGTTCTGCCACATTAATTGATGGATTAAATCCTGCTTCTTTCATGCAAGCATCAAAAGTACCTTGGCCAACTCCATGCATTGGAGTAAAGGCAACTTTGATTTGCCCATAATTATTGTTTACCAATTGGGAAGCTCTTTGGTGATATTGAGTAGTTATATCTATTTCATTCCAACCAGAAGTAATTTTGATTTCATTAGACATTGGGGCAGTTTTAATCAGTTGAGCAATTTCTCTATCCATCGGAGGAATAATTCCGGCACCTAAATGATCATAAACTTTATAACCGTTATCTCTGGGTGGATTGTGAGATGCGGTAATCATTACTCCAGCATCTGCACCAATATGTCTTACTCCAAAAGCTAAAACAGGAGTTGGAAGCTTTGAGGGCAATCTAAATACTTCTAAACCAAGTGAAGTTGCCACTCCGCAAACATCTTGTGCAAATTGATCAGACATATGACGAGCGTCATTGCCCACAATTAATTTAGGTTTTTTACCAGGATTTTTACTTATTAAATATTGACATAATCCATATGTAGCCCTAATTACTACAGCACGATTCATTCTTGATTGCCCTGCGTCAATTTCTGCTCTTAATCCAGCAGTGCCAAATTCTAGATCTCCTGCGAAAAGTTCAGATAATTTCTCAATATTGTTATTCGCAATTAGTTCTTCAACTTGTTTTTTTGTCTTTAAATCAGGATCATGACTTGCCCAATTTTGAGCAACTGTGATTAATTCTTTACTCACAGTTTTTCAATAACTTTCTTTAGTAAATCACCCATTCGAGAAGCAGCTGCCAAACCTGCAGCTAATACTTCTTCGTGATTTAAGTGTTCATTAGTAAGGCCTGCTCCAGGATTTGTCACCATAGAAATTCCTAAAACTTCTGCTTGGGCTTCGCGAGCAGCGATTGCTTCTAAAGCAGTAGACATTCCAACTAAATCTCCACCAAGTTTGATTGCCATTTGCACTTCGGCAGGAGTTTCATATTGAGGACCATGAAATTGAACATAAACACCTTCATCCAAAGAAGGATCAATTTCTCTAGCAATTTTTCTTAATCTCTTGGAATAAACTTCACTAACATCTAGAAATCTTGGACCAACTAAAGGAGTTGCTCCTGTTAAATTGATGTGGTCTCTAATTAAAACTGGAGTGCCTGGTTTCCATTTAAGTTGTAATCCACCACACGCATTTGTCAAAATAATTGTTTTTACTCCACTAGCTACAGCAGTTCTTACAGCGTGAACTACCGCTGCTGTTCCTTTGCCTTCGTAATAATGGGTTCGACCCATTTGAATCAAAGTTTGAGAGTTTCCAACTTTTACACTTCGTATTTTTCCAGCATGACCTGCAACGGCAGGGGCACTAAATCCTGGTAAATCAGTAACAGTAATTTCTGCATTTGGTGTGCCTAAAGCTTCCACCGCTGGAGTCCAACCAGAACCTAAAACAACCAAAACATCATGTTTAGTGATTTTGGTGATTTCAGCTAACTTGGCTGCAGACTGTTTTGCTAATTCATAAGGGTCTTGGCTCACGCAGCAACGCTACTACCTATATATATAGACAAGAAAAGACATTGACTTAAGCGTTAGATTTGTGTCCAAACTAGCCTTTAACCAAGTTCTCTCATAAACTCTCGATTTGTGCGCTTTTTAAATGAACCTTCCTATGACTTGACCTATGACGATGTTTTCATGGTCCCAAGTCATTCTGAACTGACTTCCAGAGTTGATGTTGATCTAAACGCACACGATAAAACAGGAACCACTATTCCTTTAGTTGTTGCAAACATGACTGCTATTTCTGGTCGAAGAATGGCAGAAACAATTGCTCGCAGAGGTGGCCTTGCTGTTATTCCACAAGATGTACCACTTCCTGTAATTACTGAAATTATTGATTGGGTTAAAAGTAGAAATACTTTTTATGACACTCCATTAACTTTAAATCCAGATCAAACAGTTGCAGATGTAATGGGAATTATTCACAAAAGAGCACATGGGGCAGTAGTAGTTGTAGAAGATGGAAAACCAATTGGAATTGTTACCGAAGATGATTGTTTTGAAGTAGATCGATTTACTCAAGTAAAACAAGTTATGAGTAAAGAATTAATAACCATAACTGAAGATCTTTCACCTCGAGAAGCATTCGATTATCTAAATGACAACAGAACTAAACTTGCACCAGTTGTGGCTAAAGATGGAAAACTTTTAGGAATACTTACTAAAGTCGGAGCTCTAAGAGCAAGTCTTTATAACCCAGCATTAGATAAAAACGGAAAATTAATAATTGCAGTTGCGGTAGGAATTAATGGCGATGTGGCAGCAAGGGCTGAAAAAATTCTTAAAGCAGGAGCAGATGTTTTAGTTGTTGATACAGCTCATGGTCACCAAAAGAAAATGATTGAAGCATTAACTGCTATCAAAGCATTAAATCCAAAAATTCCAATTGTGGCAGGAAACGTTGTTACCGCAGCTGGAGTAAAAGCTTTAATTGATGCCGGTGCTGACATTGTTAAAGTTGGAGTAGGACCTGGTGCAATGTGTACAACTCGTATGCAAACTGGAGTTGGAAGACCACAATTTTCTGCAGTTTTGGAATGCTCACTAGAAGCTAAAAAATATGGCAAAACAGTTTGGGCAGATGGCGGAGTTAGACATCCACGCGATGTTGCTTTGGCATTAGCAGCGGGAGCATCACATGTCATGATCGGTTCTTGGTTTGCCGGTACTTATGAATCTCCTGGAGATTTGCAAAAAGATTCTCAAGGAAAATTATTCAAAGAATCTTTTGGTATGGCTTCAGCTCGAGCAGTTGCTGCTCGAACCAGTGCAGAAGATGCATTTGATCGTGCACGTAAATCCTTATTCGAAGAAGGAATTTCTACTTCTCGAATGTATCTAAATCCAAATAGACCAGGAGTAGAAGACTTAGTTGATGAAATCATTGCTGGAATTAGATCTTCATTTACTTATGCCGGAGCAAAAACTATAAACGAATTTGCAGAAAAAGCTGTGGTAGGAATTCAGTCCGCAGCAGGTTATGCCGAAGGCAGACCCTTGTATACGTCTTGGACAAGTTAAAACAATTTTACAAATAAAATAAGGGCCAGATTTCTCTGGCCCTTATTTTTGTTACTTTGGAAATTATCCGAGTAGATCTCTAATCGGAGATGTTGCAAAATAAACCACAAAGGCTCCAGCCACTACCCATAGCAATGGGTGAATGGATTTTGATTTGCCTGTTGCGACTTTTAATACAACGTGAGTAACAAATCCTGCACCAATACCTACTGCAATTGAGTAAGTAAATGGCATCAAGATGATTGTTAAGAATGCTGGAAGCGCGATTGTTACATCGGTCCAGTCAATGTCTTTGATTTGCGTCATCATTAAGAAACCAACGATGAGCAATGCTGGAGTTGCTGCTTCGTAAGGAACTAATGCAACTAATGGTGACAAGAATGTTGTCAACAAGAATGCAATTCCGGTTACGATGCTTGCTAATCCGGTACGAGCGCCTTCGCCCACACCTGATGCTGATTCGATGTAAGAAGTATTTGAAGAAATACCGCTTGCACCGCCAGCCATAGCTGCAATTGAATCCACTAGCAAGATTCGGTCAGCATTTTCTACGTTTCCTTTGCTATCAGACAAACCTGCTTCTGCGCCAATGGCAGTCATCGTGCCCATGGTGTCGAAGAAGTCAGTGATTAGCAATGTGAAAACAAGCAATGCTGCAGTTAAGAATCCTGCAGTTGCAAATCCACCAAACAAATCGAATTGACCAAGTAATCCAAAGTCAGGTGTTGCAAATATTGAACTTGGGATTGATGGCACATTCAAATTCCAACCACTTGGGTTGACTTTGTCGGGTGCAGTAAATAGTGGTCCAATCTTGAATACGGATTCTAGAATTACAGCAAGCACTGTTGCTGACAGAACTCCGATTAAGATTGCACCTTTTGTTTGGCGTGCATACAAGAATGCGATCAAGAGCAAACCAAAGATGAAGACCACTACTGGCCATCCAACAAGGTTTCCGCCTGCGCCTAGTTCAACTGGAACTGGTCCAGATTGAGTACGGCGAACAAATCCTGCATCCACTAAACCAATTAGCGCGATGAATAAACCAATACCAACAGAGATTGCAATTTTTAATTGAGTTGGTACTGCTTTAAATACTGCAACGCGAAAGCCAGTAAGAACTGCGATGGTGATGATAATTCCTTCCAACACCACTAAGCCCATTACTTGATCCCATGGCATATAGCCTGCAGCGATTCTTGCAACGAACGCATTGATGCCAAGACCAGTTGCTAGAGCTAATGGAAAATTAGCAACAGCCCCCATCAATATGGTTAAAATTCCTGCAACCAACGCAGTTGCTGCTGCGATTGCTGCCAGATTAGGTGCTTCTCCGCCACCTAGGAATTTACCGTTGACATCTTGTGTGAATCCCAAGATCAGCGGATTTAGAACAACGATGTAAGCCATTGTTAAGTAAGTGACAAGTCCGCCACGAACTTCTTGACCTACGCTGGATTTTCTTTTCTTAATTTGGAAATATGAATCCAATGTTGCCATTAGCTAGTTTTTCCCTCCCCAGTATTAGTTGCGAGTCAACTAATAAGGCAAATTTTATTAACTCGCAGCCCTGATGAGAGCCTGAACACACTCAGAGATTTATTAAATATTTGAATAGGACCGAAAAACTTTGCCAAATTCCAAAGGCTTCGAGGAGGATGTGACTGGTGTTAAAACCGAACCCCCTTCGGCTAGGCCTAGAAAGCCAAAATCTTGGTTTTGAAAGCCCCTGATCCACCCAGGCCAGCTACCCCCGAAGTGGGCCAAGACTATTTGGTTTTCCAAAAGGTTTAAACCCTTTCCGATTTCATTTCCACCAGGCATCACAACTTTGGAACCAAAAAGCATTGCTCCAGCACTTGAACCCATTACTACTGCATCATTTTCTAAAGCTTTTCTAATTGCAACTTCAGCAGTTGTGCCAATAAAACATTTAGTTAGTCGAGCAGGAGTTCCACCTGCAAAATAGATTGCATCTGCTTTCGCAAGCTGGGAAATATTATCTTGCGATAAATCATTTTCACTCAAGATTGGACTCATGATGGTTTTTATTCCTAGATTTGCAAAATATTTCTCAGCTAGTTGGTAGGCCTGAAGTTGAGTAGGAAATGGAGCAGTCACAACCACTAACAGGGGAGAGGTTTTATTTTTTCTTTTTTCTAATGCAGCCAAATCAGCTTCGGCATAAATATCACTGAATTCGTTTCCACCTGAAGCAAGAATCCAGCCGGGCATTTTTAGTTCTTCACTTTTCTATCCAAGAGCCAGGTTCTAAAACCTGCGATTATCGAACCAATAATAAAGAAAGCTGCAATTGCATATGCTCCTGATTTAACAGCAGGAATTGTGGCGGCGTAATAGCCAGTAAGAGTAATTCCTACTCCCCAAGTAATTGCACCAACAAAATTACTGGAAAGAAATTTGTAATAGTTCATTTTGCCAATACCTGCTACGGCTGGAATTATCACTCGAGCCCAAGGCATATAGCGAGCAACTACCACTGCCCACCAACCATATTTTTGATAGAACTTTTCAGTACGTTTTATTGCTGCTTGAGTCTTTTTCCCACCACGTTTTTGTAAATATGGACGACCATAATGACGAGCAATCACAAATCCAACTTGATCGCCAAAAAATGCTGCAATTCCAACACCAGTGACAAGAATTGCAATGTTGATATTGGATGTGCTGGCAGCAATTAAGCCTGCTGCAAAGAGCAAAGAATCACCAGTAATAAAAGGAACAAATGCTCCCACGAAAAAACCTGTGCCTACAAAAACTAATCCCCACACAATCACATAAAAGAGAAAGGGACCAAATGCATCAAGCCAGCCATTTAATTGGCCATCTAGTGCTGCACTCGGTAACACAACTCTCCTTTAAATTTGACTATATATATAAGCGTAGTTATGAAGAGCAAAGTGCGCATCACTAATAAGCGAAATAGACTTATTACATGAGTCACATTGGTTTTTTGTTCGACCTTGATGGCACTCTGGTTAATTCCAAACCTGCCGTTGAGAGAGCTTGGATCAAATTAGCTCAAGAGGCACAAATTCCACTTGAAAAAATGGTGGGTTTACATGGCATTCCAGCAGAGCAATCTTTACGAATGTTGCTTGAAGATAGAAGTGAAGATGAAATCAAATCTTGGGTTGATCGTATTGAATATTTAGAGTCAAGTGATACCGATGGAGTCGTTGCAATTCCTGGTGCCAAAACCCTATTAAATGAATTAAATACCAGAAGTATTCCTTGGACCATTGTTACTTCTTGCACGATTCCACTTGCAATCTCAAGAGTTAAAGCTGCCGGAATTGAAATGCCTGATCATTCAGTGACATTTAACGATGTGAAGTTAGGAAAACCACATCCTGAACCGTTTATTTTAGGTGCAAAAAGAATTGGCTTAGAGCCAAATCAGTGTTGGGTTATTGAAGATGCTCCAGCTGGAGTTAAGTCTGGTAAATCTGCAGGTTGCACAGTTGCTGCTGTATTGACTTCACATTTGAAAGAACAATTAGATGAAGCAGATCATTTCTTAAATCATTTAGATGAGTTATTACCTTTAGCTTTTAATTAAAAGTGCCCCCGGCGTGAGTCGAACACGCGCGCATGCCTTCGGAGGGCAACGCTCTATCCACTGAGCTACGGGGGCTTAGATTAATTCTTAAGGCAAAAATCACTTAAGAATTAATAACCCGCCGTCGAATTCTACTTTCAGCAACAAATGACATGACAGGAATTGTTCCTGCAATTAATACTAGAAAAGTATCGCGCAAGGAAAGTTTTGCTCTTCTGGATATATCAAAAGCAATTACTACATAAACCATGTAAACGATTCCGTGTAACTGGGCAAACCAAGGAATTTCTAGAATTCCGGAATACTTAAGAGCTATTTCAATTGTGAAAAGAATTAAAACAATACCGGCGAGATAAGCAATGAACTTGAAACGTGCTAACGCTTTTTCCATTTACTCATCTCTCTTTTTAAGTTGACCGGTTCTACTCAAGTATTCATCCCTAAAGAATCGGTACCAAAACCACCCAACTGCTGCCGCAAAGAAAAGCCATTGAACAGCATAAAACGAGCTTTGCAAACTAATAACTTGTTCACCCGATATGGCATCTGTTCTTTCTCTTCTAACCCACTGCCAAAGTCCAAGTCTTAAACAAAGCGCAATGCTAAGAATGGTGAAGATGTGAAAGAGGAACCACTTTCGCTCCAGTGCAATTTTCCACATATAGATAAGCGTATGGCGAACAACTAATTATGTTTAGCACCTGCCTACGATTAGAACATGACTCCTGAAGAACTATCAAAAACAATTAAAGAAAGTCTTGAGTCATTGATTGCTTCCCAAAAACTTGAAGTTAGCGTCATTCCGGAAATTAAAATTGAAAGACCAAAAAGCAAAGAGCATGGAGATTTCTCCAGCAACATTGCCTTAATAGTCGCTAAACCTGCTGGCAAAAATCCTCGAGACGTTGCCCAACTCTTAGTTGATGATTTAAGTAAAAATCCAGGAATAAAAAAGATAGAAATAGCAGGACCTGGTTTTCTTAACTTCACATTAGATTCAGCAAGTCTGGGTGAATTAGCTAGAACAATTCTTGAGCAATCAGATAAGTATGGTCACACAGATTTACTCAAAGGTGAAACTATAAATATTGAATTTATTAGTGCTAATCCAACTGGCCCACTTCATTTAGGTCACACTCGTTGGGCAGCAGTGGGAGACGCAATTGCTCGAGTGTTGGCTGCAAGTGGAGCAAAAGTAGTCAGAGAGTTTTATGTCAACGATCGTGGCTCACAATTAGATAAATTCGGTGCCTCTATTTGTGCGGCGGCTAACAACGAAGCAATACCTGAAGATGGTTATCACGGAGCGTATGTAAAAGAATTAGCGACAGAAATTGTTAAAGAAAAACCTCAAATTTTGAAATTAAGTAAGAGTGAGCAAGTTATTGAATTCAGAGAAGAAGGTTACAAGAAACAACTTAAACAGCAACAAAATGTCTTGGATGATTTCAGGACTCATTTTGATACCTGGACCTCAGAAAGATCTCTTCATTCCAGTGGGGCAGTGGAAAAAGGTTTAGCAGTCTTAAAAAAACATGGGCACGTATTTGAATTAGATGGAGCAACCTGGTTAAGAACCACTGATTTTGGTGATGACAAAGACAGAGTTTTAATCAAAGCAGATGGGGAATACACCTATTTTGCTTCCGATACTGCTTATTACGTTGATAAAAGAAGTAGAGGAAATGATGTGAATATTTATCTTTTGGGCGCTGATCATCATGGTTATGTAAATAGATTAAGAGCAGTAGCCGCTTGTGCAGGAGATGATCCTGATAAAAATGTTGAAGTATTAATTGGTCAATTAGTAAAGATGCTTAAAAACGGCCAAGAAGTAAGACTAAGTAAACGTGCGGGAAACATAATTACTTTAGAAGATTTAGTTGAAGAAGTTGGCACTGATGCCGCTAGATATACCTTGACTCGTTATCCAGTTGATACCCCTTTGACTTTAGAAATTGATTTATTAACCTCACACACCAATGACAATCCAGTGTTTTATGTGCAATATGCGCATGCTCGAATTTCAGCAGTAATTAGATCGGCCCAGGAAAAAGGAATTGATTGGCAAAAAAGTAATTTCAATCCTGCAGTTTTAACTACGCAACAAGAAGCAGAACTCTTAGGTGCATTAAGTGAATTTCCTAGAATTGTTTCTTCTGCTGCACAATTGCGCGAACCACATCGAGTGGCTAGATATTTGGAAGAATTAGCCACTGCTTATCACTCGTTTTATTCAGCTTGCCGAGTTCTACCTATGAATGATGAGGCTGTGACAGATGAGACTATTGCCCGATTAATGCTCTGTGCTGCCACCCGACAAGTAATAAAAAATGGTCTAGATCTCTTGGGTGTGAGCGCGCCAGAAAAAATGTAGGTTGAGCCTATTGCGCTCATGGTCATGCTTTGCCCTAATGTCTAGGGCATGACAAAAATTAAAACCCTTCTCGCAAGTGCAATTGCAGTTGCCTTAACAGTTTCATTAGGTGCATCAGCATCTGTTGCAGCTGATGGCGCAAGTCCACTTTCAGGTCTTCCCGGTGGTGCTGGCAAACCAGTGATCATGGTGAAAATCGATAACGTAGGTCCAGCAAGACCTCATACAAATATTTCAAAAGCTGACATTGTTTATGTGGAACAAGTTGAAGGTGGTTTAACAAGAATTGCAGCACTTTACAATTCTTCATTCCCATCAAAAGTTGGTCCAGTTAGATCAGCACGTATTTCTGATTTAGAAATATTAGAACAATTTGATTCCCCAGGATTTGCTTACTCTGGAGCAAATAAAGTTTTGTTAAAAACAATTGCGAAAGCACCTCTTGTTCGCCTTGGCCCAAGTTTGAATGGCGCAAAGTATTCAAGAGATTCTTCTCGCCGTATTCCACACAACTTAATGTTGGATCTTGCTTCAACTGTTAAGAAAGCTAAAGGTTTAGGTGCAGTTAAAGATATTGGTTTAACTTTTTCAGAAACAGCCCCAGCTGGTGGAAAAGCAACAGCCTCTTTCAGAGCACAATGGCCTGCTTCAAGTGTTAGTGGCAAGTGGAATGGCAGTGGTTGGGCTATCGCACTTGATAACAAAGCGCAAAAAGATAAAGCAACTGGCAATGCAGTTGTAGCTCAAACAGTTGTTGTGCAATTGGTAACACAAACGCTTTCTGGCCAAGGTGACAAATTTGGTGGTAGAACACCAAAGATTAAAACTGTTGGTGCCGGCAAAGCCTTTATTTTGCGCGATGGACAACGCTTTGACGCCGAATGGTCAAGACCATCTGGTGGTTCAGGAACTACTTTCACAGTCAATGGCGCAGCAGTACCATTCGACATTGGTCAAGCTTGGGTCCTATTGGTTCCAAATGATTCCAAGGGAAAGTATTCATTTAAATAAATAATTAGTAGTACACCTACTGGGTGGGTTTGCTTGTGTTGGTTAGCCTTGACACAAGAAGACCCACCCAGTAACTATTTAAAAAGGATTAAATTCTGACCATGGCTCCCAACATTTCGAATGCGGCCATGAATGAAATTTCTGATCATATTTGGCCTAAAAGTGCCAATAGAAATAATGATGGTGCTTTAGTTATTTCTGGTCTTGATGTTCGAGAAATAAGTCATAAATATCCCACTCCACTGTTTATCTTGGATGAAACAGATTTAATTAATCGTGTCCAGAAGTACATGAAAAGTTTCTCAAAAGCATCTCATGGAAACAAATTAACTAAAGAAACCAAAATATTTTATGCTTCTAAAGCTTTTACTTCCTCTCTATTTATTAAGTTAATTGTTAATGAAGGCATGGGCGTAGATGTTGCCACCGAAGGTGAATTAAGAGTTGCTTTGGCTGGGGGATGTAAACCTGAAAATATAGTTTTTCATGGCAACAACAAATCACTAGAAGAATTAGCATTTGCAATAGAAAAAAAAGTTGGACTTTTTGCAGTTGATTCATTCTTTGAAATTGCTCGTTTAGCTCAAATTGCTAACGAAAAAGGCGTTAAACCAAATGTATTAGTGAGAGTCACAGCAGGAATTGAAGCCCATACCCATGAGTTCGTAGCCACTGCTCATGAAGATCAAAAATTTGGATTTTCACTTGCAGCAGGAGATGCTGATGAAGCGGTCAGAAGAGTTGTAAAAGATGAAAACCTTCAATTAGCAGGACTTCATTCTCATATCGGTTCACAAATATTTGATAACAAAGGTTTTGAAATCGCTGCCACAAGATTGGCTGAATTAGCTTTAAGAATTACTAAAGAACATAACGTGCAAATAGAAATGCTTAATCTTGGTGGAGGCATGGGAATTGCTTATATAGATAGTGATGCCCCTTTAGCTATTGAGCAAATGTCTAGTGAATTAGTAGATATTGTTTATAAATTATTTACTACAAATGGTCTTGCTATGCCACAACTTGCATTTGAACCAGGTCGAGCAATTGTGGGTCCATCCATGATCACTTTGTACACCGTAGGAACCACTAAGAAAATTGAATTGGAAAATGGAGAGAAAAGAACTTACGTTGCAGTAGATGGTGGCATGAGTGACAACATCAGAACTGCTCTTTATGGTGCTCAATACAGCGTTACTTTAGCTTCACGTTTATCAAAAGCAGAACCGATGCTTTCAAGAATTGTTGGTAAACATTGTGAATCAGGTGACATTATTGTTAAAGATTGTTATTTGCCTGAAGACTTAGTGCCAGGAGATTTAGTGGCAGTTGCAGCAACTGGTGCATACAACAGATCAATGTCTTCTCAATACAACTTGGTAACAAGACCAGGAGTAATAAGTGTCAATAACAAAAATATTACAGAACTTTTAAGAAGAGAAACTTACGAAGACGTATTTATTACTGACCCAGGCTTGTAAGTCTTTCTCCACTAACTACTAAAGCAACACCACTCAAGACCACAGCTCCTCCAAGAAACAATGGCCAATCAACTGGTTCATTCAAAATCAATAATCCTAATAAAACTGCAATAACTGGATTTACATATGCATAAGTTGAGGCAAGAGAAAGTGAAGTGTTATTAAGCAGCCAAATGTATGCGCCATAACCAACAATAGAACCGATTAAGACCATGTAAACCCAAGCCCATTTAGAGGTGGTTGACATATTGCTGATTAATTCCAATTTAAATCTTTCTCCATTGAAATAACTCGCAAGTGTTAGGACTAATCCTCCAAACAACATTTCGTATGTTGTTAAAACGAAAGGATCTTTAGGAATTGGAATTCTTTGAGTCATAAATGTTCCAAAAGCCCAAGCGATATTTCCAATTAAAATCATGAACATCCAGAATTTAACTTTTGTAGGATCTGCTCCAGGAGCAGGTCCGGTACCACCGGGAAGAACAATGATGGCAACACCAATAAGGCCAATAAAAATTCCAATTAGATTTATTCTTCTAGCTTTAATTCCTGCAATTCTTTGAAAAATTATTACCCAAATTGGCAAAGCCGCAATTATTAGTGCTGCAATTCCTGAAGGAACATATCTTTCAGCAAGTGTTAAATTTCCAATTCCAAAACCAAGCAACAAACCACCTAAGAATAATGATGAAAGTAATTCTTCTTTCTTAACTTTCAAGGCATTCTTGCCTTTAACAATTCGCAAAATAATTGCTAGCACTACAAATGCAGCAAAAAATCTCAAACCCATAGAAAGTAGCGGGGGAGCAGTCTCAATAACTAGTGCTATGCCTAAGTAGGTGGAGCCCCAAACCAGATAAACAGTAACTAGGGCAAACCAAACTTTTGGTGTTATTCGCTTAGCAACAGTAGCCACAGCACATCTGACCACATCCTTAATGAGAGACTTGGAAGCGACCTACTATTTTATTTAAGGACGAGACAACGTGGCTGATGCTCAAGTTCGTCCTATTCGAATTGCACTAATTGGCGCTGGCACTGTGGGTTCCAAAGTGGCCTCTCTCATGTTGGATCAAGCAGAAGATTTAGAAGCTAGAAGTGGTGCGCCATTGGTTTTAGTTGGCGTCGGAGTTAAAGACGCCAGTAAATCTCGTCCAGGAATTCCTAAAGAGTTAATTACTGCAGATGTACCGGGTTTACTTGCAAAAGATATAGACATAGTTGTTGAAGTAATGGGTGGAATTGAACCTGCCAGAACTCACATTCTTGATGCGATGTCTCGTGGCATAAGTGTTGTTACTGCAAATAAAGAACTACTTGCTCGCGACGGTGCAACTTTGGCTGCAGCTGCTGAAAAAAATAATGTTGATCTTTACTACGAAGCAAGTGTTGCAGGAGCCATCCCCATTCTTCGCCCATTAAGAGAATCTCTTGTTGGCGATCGTGTTAAGAAAATATTAGGAATAGTTAATGGCACTACAAATTATATTTTGACCAAAATGGATGAAACTGGCGCAAGTTTTAAAGATGCACTTAGTGAAGCGCAAAAACTTGGTTATGCCGAAACAGATCCAAGTGCTGATGTGGAAGGTAAAGATGCTGCGGCAAAAGCAGCAATTGTTGCTCAACTTGCATTTCACACTCGCGTAACTATTGATGATGTTTATTGTGAAGGAATTACAAAAGTTTCTGCCAGTGATGTTAAAGCTGCCAAGGAAATGGGTTTTGTTATTAAATTGTTAGCAATTGCTGAACGACTTGATGATGAATCAATTGTGGTCAGAGTTCATCCAGCCATGATTCCTCGCAGCCATCCCTTAGCAAGTGTTAGAGAAGCGTTCAATGCTGTGTTTGTGGAAGCAGAAGCTGCTGGTTCATTAATGTTTTACGGTCGAGGCGCAGGTGGAGCACCAACTGCATCTGCTGTTTTAGGAGATTTAGTTGCTGTTGCTCGAAACAAAATGAGTGGCAGACGAGGACCTGGTGAAAGTATTTATGCAGATTTGAAAGTTAAACCAGTTTCTGAAGCAATGACAAGTTATTACATTTCACTGCAGGTTGCTGATAAACCTGGTGTTTTAGCACAAATTAGTCAAAAGATTGCTGACAATAATGTTTCTATTCAAACTGTTCGTCAAGATGGTCTAGAAAATGATGCCCAACTTGTAATTAGAACACACAAAGCTTTAGAAAAAGATCTAGCAAAAACTTTGGAAGATTTAAGAAATCTTGATGCGGTTAGGGAAATTTCTGACTACATGAGAGTTGAAGGCGAAGATTAACCAATGGCTGCACATTTGTGGCGTGGAGTAATCGAAGAATATAAAGCTCGATTACCAATAAACGCTAAAACTCCAATTGTTACTTTGGGTGAAGGCGGCACACCTTTGGTTTATGCCTGCGCCTTAAGTGAAATGCTAAATAGTCAAGTTTATTTAAAAGTTGAAGGTGTTAATCCAACTGGATCTTTTAAAGATCGAGGCATGACTGTTGCTATTTCTAAAGCTGCTGAGGTTGGCGCAAAAGCTGTAATTTGTGCATCAACTGGAAATACTTCTGCTTCTGCTACTGCTTATGCAGTTAAGGCTGGAATGAAGAGTGCAGTATTAATTCCTGATGGAAAAATTGCCATGGGAAAACTTGCTCAAGCAATAGTGCATGGTGCATCCGTATTACAAGTAAATGGAAATTTTGATGACTGTTTAGTTCTTGCGCAAGAGTTAGCAAACAAATATCCAGTGGCTTTGGTCAATTCAGTAAATCCGGATCGAATTGAAGGACAAAAAACTGCCGCATTTGAAATCGTAGATCGTTTAGGCGATGCTCCAGATTTGCACGTGTTACCAGTTGGAAATGCAGGAAATATAACTGCTTATTGGAAAGGTTATGTTGAATATAAAAATGATGCTGTTTCAACAAAACTGCCACAAATGTGGGGATACCAAGCAACTGGTGCTGCACCAATTGTTGATGGTGCACCAGTTTTAAAACCTGAAACAATTGCTACTGCAATTCGAATTGGAAATCCTGCGTCTTGGAAACAAGCAATCGCCGCGCGAGATGAATCAAAGGGAAGAATTGGCAAAGTAACTGATGAACAAATTTTGCAGGCATATCATTTATTAGCTGAAAAAGAAGGTGTCTTTGTGGAACCTTCTTCTGCAGCAGGTGTGGCTGGATTGATTCAAGCTAAAGCCAACAATGATTTACTTAGTGGCAAAGTAATTGTTATTACAGTTACTGGCAATGGATTAAAAGATCCACAATGGGCACTTGAAGGAGCAAAAGAAACTGTGAAAATATCTGTTAACGCAGATGCAGCTGCTGAGGCATTGGGGTTGAAATAATTGTCAAAAGTTTCAGGGGCAGTCAGAGTTGTAGTTCCAGCATCTAGTGCCAATTTAGGTTCAGGTTTTGATTCTGCAGGTTTAGCTCTTTCCATGTTTGATGAAATAGAAGCATCTTTCACTGACAAACCAGGTGTGCAAGTAGACGTTGATGGTGAAGGTAGAAATTCTTTACCAAGAGATGAAAATCATTTAATTGCTCGAGTAATGTTAAAAACTTTTGCAAATCTTTCCATGCCAGTGCAAGGTCTTTATCTTCGTTGCATTAATCGCATTCCTCATGGTCGTGGACTTGGTTCTTCTGCGGCAGCAATTTCTGCTGCGGTAGTTGCAGCAAGAGCTTTAGCTGGAACTCAAGGAACCAGAATGGATGATCAAGGTGCTCTTGAATTAGCAAGTTCCATTGAAGGTCATCCCGACAATGTGGCGGCTTGTCTTTATGGTGGTTTCACAGTTTCATGGATTGATGATCAATCACTAGCCAGAGCGGTAAAAGTAAAAGCTCATGAATCAATAATTCCGGTAGTAATGATTCCTAAATTTGAAGTAGATACTGAACAAGCAAGAGCACTACTGCCTTCTCATGTTCCTCATCGCGATGCTGCCTACAACGTTGCTCGAAGTGCACTACTTGTTCATGCGATGACAAATGATCCTGATTATTTATTTGAAGCAACTGCTGATCGCATTCACCAAGAGTATAGAAGACCTTCCATGCAATCTGCTTCTGCTTTAGTTACAAGTTTGAGAATGAAAAATCATGCTGCTTATATTTCAGGTTCTGGACCAAGTGTTTGCGTGTTAACTAACAGTAAGAACGTAGATGAAGTAATTTCACTAGTCCCAGATGAATTTGATGCTCAACAATTAGAAATAGCCGAGGCCGGAGCAAGCGTTCAATAAGGCTTTGTTTTCAAGCCCCACCCCGCGGGTTTGCCCCCATGCTTGAACCTTGGACCCTAAACCTGCTATTGTTTTAGTTGTCCGGCCAATATTGGCCAAAGATGGCAAATTCCAAAAGATAAAATTCGCTAACTTTTCAAACCAAATTAAAACAGGTCCGGATCTCTCACACAAAACTAATTAAACATATTGTGCGAAGAAATATTGAAAGGAAAACTCCTTAAGGTGACTGACACCTCGTCCAAGCTTTTGCCTGAATTAAGGCAAATGGCTACAGAGCTGGGAATTCCTGACGCAGCAACAATGAGAAAAAGTGAACTTGTCGAAGCAATCGATCAACGCGGAAATGGCGGAAATAAAAGTATGACCACAAATTCTGATATCCCAGAAGATGATGTAATTGAAGAATTTAGAGAAGAAAGTGACACTCGCGTAGAACGCGATGACAGAAATAGCGACGATCGCGGAACCTACAATCGTGAAGATCGTGGCAGCTACAACAGAAATGATCGCGGCAATGATGATCGTGGCGGTTATCGTCGTAATGATCGCAATGGCCGAAATGATCGAAACGATAGAAATGGTGATGGCGGCTCAAGATCTCGATTCAGAGAACGCGGTTCAAGAAGAGAACGTGATGACTTTGAAATTAAAGAAGACGATGTATTACTGCCAGTAGCAGGAATCATTGATCTATTAGAAAACTATGCATTCGTTAGAACATCTGGTTACTTACCAGGACCAAATGATGTTTATGTTTCTATGGGATTGGTTCGTAAATTTGGATTAAGAAAAGGTGACGCAGTTACCGGTTCAATTCGTCAACCAAAAGAAGGCGAACAAAGACAAAAATTTAATCCATTGGTTCGAGTTGAAACCATTAACGGTTTAACTCCAGAAGAATCAGCCAAGAGATTAGATTTCTCCAAACTTACCCCTCTTTATCCACAAGAGCGTTTAAGACTTGAAACTGAAGGAAATAACTTAACTACACGTGTTATCGATTTAGTTGCTCCAATTGGTAAAGGTCAAAGAGGCTTGATTGTTTCACCACCAAAAGCTGGTAAAACAATGGTCTTGCAAGCAATTGCAAATGCCATCACTACAAACAACCCTGAAGTTCATTTGATGGTTGTACTAGTTGATGAAAGACCAGAAGAAGTTACAGATATGCAACGCTCTGTTAAAGGTGAAGTAATCGCTTCAACTTTTGATAAGCCAGCAGAAGATCACACCACTGTGGCTGAACTTTCAATTGAAAGAGCAAAGAGATTAGTGGAAATGGGTCACGACGTTGTGATCTTGCTTGATTCCATGACACGTCTTGGTCGTGCATATAACTTGTCAGCTCCAACTTCAGGAAGAATTCTTTCTGGTGGTGTTGATTCAGCAGCTTTGTATCCACCAAAGAAGTTCTTCGGTGCTGCTCGAAACATTGAAAACGGCGGATCATTAACAATCATTGCAACAGCTTTGGTTGAAACTGGTTCACGAATGGATGAAGTTATTTTCGAAGAATTTAAAGGAACAGGAAACATGGAACTTAAACTCGATCGCAAACTTGCTGATCGAAGAATTTTCCCTGCTGTTGATATTGATTCTTCCGGTACTAGAAAAGAAGAAATTCTTATGTCTCCAGATGAATTAAAGATCATTTGGACACTTCGAAGAGTGCTTCATGCGCTGGACCCACAACAAGCAATCGAGCTACTACTCAACAAGTTGCGTGAGACAAAAACCAACTTTGAGTTCCTCTTACAGGTACAAAAGACCACCCCAACCACTAACGGCGACGACGCTGAATAGAATTGGCTATAAGGAAATAGAAGACGGAGCATTGAAAAGATGAAACCAGAAATTCATCCAGATTACGCAGAGACAACTGTTACCTGCTCATGTGGAAATACATTTCAAACTCGTAGCACTGCACAAAATGGTGTGATGCATGCAGAAATTTGTCAACAATGTCATCCCTTCTATACCGGTAAACAAAAGATTTTGGATACCGCAGGTCGCGTATCAAAGTTCGAAAAACGTTACGGCAAAACTGCCAACAAATAGCTAAACTTACGGACGTCGGTTTTAAGACACATTTGTTTGTGTTTTAAAAAACCGGCGTCCGTTTTGTTTTACCTAAGTGAAAGTTTTAGAAAAGGGGTGAGGATAGATGTTTGAAGGCGTAGTTGACTTAGCTGCTGAATTAGTTGAGTTAGAACACAAAATGTCTGATCCTAAACTTCATTCTGATCAAAATAAAGCTCGTCAAGTTGGTCGACGTTTTGCTGAATTAAAACCAATCGTTGCTACTTGGCGTGAATATCAAAAACTTGTAGAAGATCATGCTGCTGCTGTTGAGTTATCTATGGATGATTCCAGTTTCAAAGTAGAAGCAGAAAAAGTAGCAGAAGAAGTTCAAGTTTTAGCTGACAAATTACAACTGATGTTAATTCCACGAGATCCACTTGACGGCAAAGATGTGATTGTGGAAGTTAAATCTGGAGAAGGCGGCGAAGAGTCAGCTTTATTTGCTGGTGACTTAGTGCGCATGTATTTAAGATTTGCCGAAAAGCGTGGATGGAAAGCAACTTTGATTGACGCAGTTGATTCCGATATGGGTGGATATAAGAACGCATCTATTGCAATAAAAGCTAAGTCAAATCCTGAATTAGGAAATGCTCCTTATGCGTGGATGAAACATGAAGGTGGAGTTCATCGTGTGCAAAGAGTTCCTGTTACTGAATCTCAAGGTCGAGTACACACTTCAGCTGCTGGAGTTTTAGTTTTTCCTGAAGCAGAAGAAATTGATGTTGAAATTAAAAACGAAGATATTCGAGTAGATGTTTATAGATCATCTGGTCCCGGTGGGCAATCTGTTAACACCACAGATTCTGCTGTTCGTATCACTCACATTCCTACTGGAATTGTGGTTTCTTGTCAGAATGAAAAAAGCCAATTACAAAATAAGGAATCAGCGTTAAGAATTTTAAGAGCAAGATTGCTTTCTGCTGCTGAAGAAACAAGAGCACAAGAAGAATCAGCGTCTAGAAAATTACAAGTAAGAACTGTGGATAGATCAGAACGAATTAGAACTTATAACTTTCCCGAAAACCGATTAACTGATCACCGTACTGGTTTCAAATCACATAACTTGGACCAAATACTTAATGGCGATCTAGATCCTGTTTTGCAATCTTGTGTGGATATGGAAATCACACAAAAGTTGGCTGAGGTTGGGGAAACCCGTTGAGTAAGTTAACAAGAAGTGTTCTTGTTGATATTGAATTAAGACTTAAAAATGCAAGGGTTCCTAGCCCAAGATTTGATGCCGAATCATTAGTTGCTTTTTCCTTAGGAATTGAAAGAAACCGAATTGGTTTAATAAAAGACATTGAAGATGATCAATATCGAGAGATTGAAAAACTTGTGGAAAAAAGAGTTAGAAGAATTCCTTTACAGCATATTTTAGGAGAGCAAGGTTTTAGAAGACTTGTTCTTAATGTTGGTCCAGGAGTTTTTATTCCTCGTCCCGAAACTGAATTACTAGTTGAATCAACTGTGAGATATTTAAAAGATAAAAATCAAGATAGAAATATTGTGGTTGATCTATGTTCTGGATCTGGTGCAATTGCTCTTGCTTTAGCTAGTGAAGTAGGAAATTCAGATGTTTATGCAGTGGAGAAATCACCAGAAGCATTTCAGTATTTAACTAAAAATTTAGCTGATAATGAAGAATCCTTGAGCAAAGCAAATTCTAAATTTATTGCTATTAATGCAGATATTCAAGAGCCAATAAAAGATCTAGAAAACCTAAAATTCAAAGTTGATGCTCTTGTTTCAAATCCTCCCTATATTCCTAACAAAATGATTCCTCGGGAACCAGAAGTAAAAGATCATGAACCAGAGATGGCACTTTTTGGCGGTAGAGACGGCTTAGATTTAGTCAGAGTCGTAATAAAAATTGCTCGAGACTTATTAAAACCGGGTGGTTTTATTGCAATTGAACATGCAGATGTGCAAGGTTCAAATGTAGAAGAAACAGGAGTTCCTTATTTATTACTGGAATCCAAAGCTTTCACCAAAATTGAAGACCGAAGGGATTTAAACGGTTTGCCTCGCTACACCGTTGGAATAAAAATATGATTCGTAAATTTTCCATGAATAACGAGATGGAAAGAAAAGATGGAATTACTGCTGCCATTGCTGCTGCTAAACGCGGAGATTTAGTCGTGTTACCAACCGACACTGTTTATGGACTTGGTACAGATGCTTTTTCTCAAACAGGACCACAAAAATTATTGGCAGCTAAAGGTAGAGATCGCAACATGCCAATTCCTGTTTTAGTTGGTCATGCCAAAGCTTTAGATGGTTTGGCACAAAGAGTTGATGGCATCACAAAAGCATTAGCAGAAGCATTTTGGCCAGGGGCCTTAACAATTGTTGTCAAAGCTCAACCAACTCTTCGTTGGGATTTGGGAGAAACAAATCAAACAGTTGCTTTGAGAATGCCACTTAATCCAATTGCCATTGAATTACTAAATGCAGTTGGTCCAATGGCAGTAAGCAGTGCCAATAAAACTGGTCAACCGGCAGCAACCAACGTGGATGAAGCAATTACTCAATTAGGTGAGGAAGTAACTATTTACTTAGACGGGGGACAAACCCCCGGAAATGTTGCATCAACCATTGTGGATGTTTCATCTGGTGAAATAAAACTGCTGCGTCAAGGTGCGATCCCGCTTGAGGAGATTCGTCTCATCGTGCCAAATATTCAAGTTCTGCCATAGTATTTGTTATAAGAAAAATAGAGAGGCAATTTTAAAATGGGCAATAGTACCTTTTGGGGTCCAGATTGGGATTCCCTACAAAATCAAGATCCAGAAATTGCATCTTTATTACTTAAAGAATTAGAACGAGCTCGTGGTGGCTTGCAATTAATTGCCAGTGAAAACTTCACTTCTCCTGCAGTATTAGCAGCATTAGGAAGCACATTTAGTAATAAATATGCCGAAGGCTATCCAGGCAAACGTTATTACGGTGGATGTTCAGTAGTTGATGAAGCAGAAGTAATTGGCATTGAAAGAGCAAAAAAACTTTTTGATGCAGATCACGCAAATTTGCAACCACATTCTGGGGCAAGTGCCAACATTGCGGTTTATGGTGCATTCACCAAACCTGGTGACACAATATTGGCAATGAGTCTTGCTCAAGGCGGACATTTAACTCACGGATCTCCAGTGAGTTTTTCTGGTAAATGGTTTAACCCAATTGGTTATTCAGTAGATCCCAAAACTGAATTAATTGATTATGACAATGTGCGTGATTTAGCAAAACAACACAAACCAAAAATGATTGTGGCAGGCGCAACTGCTTATCCTCGTTTAGTTGATTTCAAATTAATGCGTGAGATTGCTGATGAAGTGGGTGCAATTCTTTGGGTAGATGCTGCTCATTTCATTGGTTTAGTTGCAGGTAAAGCAATTCCAAGTCCTGTTCCTCATGCAGACGTTGTTTCATTTACAACTCACAAAGTTTTGCGTGGACCACGTGGCGGAATGATTTTGTGTAAAGCACAACATGCTCAAGCAATTGATAAAGCAGTATTTCCAATGATGCAAGGTGGCCCATTAATGCACGGTGTTGCTGCCAAAGCTGTTGCACTTAAAGAATGTGCCACACCTGAATATCAACAGTACGCAAAGAATGTAATTACTAATGCGCAAGCGTTATCTGAAGGATTAAAAGCAGAAGGAATGCGACCTGTAAGTGGTGGCACAGATACCCATCTTGTGTTACTTGATTTAACTCCAGTTGGAGTTACTGGAAAAGATGCTGAGAAGCGATGCGATGCTTCCCAAATCACTTTGAATAAGAATCCAATTCCAAATGATCCACTTCCACCAATGACTGCAAGTGGTATCAGAGTTGGTTCACCTTCTGTTACAACTCAGGGAATGGGTGTTCCGGAAATGAAGCAAATTGCATCATTTATCGCTCAAGCTGTGAAGAGTGAATCAGGTCATGACAAGATTGCTGACGAAGTGAATAAACTTTGTAAAGCATTTCCTGCCTACCCACAGAAGTAATAAATCTTAAGAAAGTAGTAAAACCTTGCGCGAGTATTTGTTAGTACTCTTGGCAACAGCTTTCATTACTTATTTAACAACTCCAATTGCACGCTATGCAGCGCTTCGTTTTGGTTTCATGGCCAAAGTGCGTGATCGAGATGTGCACGATAGACCAATTCCACGTTTAGGTGGATTAGCAATGGTGGCAGGTTTATTAGCAGGACTTTCCCTTGCTTCACAGTTGCCATTAATCAGTAATGTTTTTAACGATGGCAGCCAAATTAGAGCATTGCTTGCTGGTGCTGGAATTTTGGTTTTGTTGGGTGTAATTGATGACAAATGGTCAATTGATGGCCCAGTTAAATTAGCTGGCCAAACACTTGCTGCTGCAGTTATGGCATCACAAGGAATTTCTCTAATTTGGCTACCTCTTCCATTTGTGCAAGGAACACTAAGTCTTGATCCTTTAACAGGAGTTTTGTTAACAGTTTTGATCGTTCTAATTACAGTTAATGCGGTTAACTTTGTTGACGGATTAGATGGTTTAGCAGCAGGAGTAGTAGGACTTGGTGCAGCAGCATTCTTTGCTTATAGTTATTTATTAAGTGTTGAATTTGGTTTTTCTAGAGCAACCTTGCCCACACTGATTTCAGCATTATTAGTGGGAATGACTTTAGGATTTTTACCACACAACATGTTTCCGGCCCGAGTATTTATGGGAGATACCGGTTCCATGCTGATTGGTTTAATGTTGGCAGCTTGTGCCATCACATTAACTGGTCAAACAGATCCTGGTGCTCTGGAATTAACTTCAGTGCTACCGAGCTTTTTACTTATTCTTTTGCCCCTAGCTGTAATTGCTGTTCCAGCTTTTGATTTAGCTTTAGCGGTATTAAGAAGAACTAGAAGGGGAGCAAATATCTTTACTCCCGATAAAGAACATTTGCATCACCGTTTATTAGAAAGAGGTCACTCTCATAGAAGAGCAGTGATGTTGATGCATGCCGGAACTGCTTTGTTAGCTTTTGCCACAGTTAGCACTGCCTTTATTCCTTTTCTTTATTCTTTGTCAGCCCTTATTGCAGGACTTGCCTCATTGGTTTACTTTGGAAGACGAAGAGATCCTAAGAAAGTAGTGCTGGCTTAAATGACTATCGAAAACAAAATCATTGTTTCGGGATTGATTCCCACCATGGTGGTAGGCATTCTTTTTTCCTTGGGTTCTGCGTTTTTCACAGATGCACAAGCAGGTTATTCCGCATTAGGTGGAATGGTTTTAACTTTGGTGTTTTTTGTGTTCGGTCAATACATCATTGGGCGAGTGCTATTAACTAAGCCTGAAATTGGTTTAGGTGTGGCCATGATCGTTTACTTAACTCAATTAATTGTGTTACTTGTGTTAATAAAGTTACTCAGAGATGCCACTTGGCTTGATGGACGAAGCTTTGGCATCGCAATTCTTGCCTCCACACTTTCCTGGACCGCCGGTTCTGTTTGGGTGATGGCAAAACACAAAAATGTGGTCATCGAACCTGTATCCCCCCAGGCTTTGAAGTTGTCAAAAGACGACTAGCCTTTTATTGGTGGACGAACAGCAAAACTTTCGAACCCGAAAATCAACATCAGATGATCCATGGGCAATCTTTGGACGTCTAGTCTCCGGAATATTAATTTACGGAGGACTTGGTTGGTTAATCGGAAGTTGGTTTAATAAAGTTGAAATGTTTGTCGCTGCTGGAGTAATTCTAGGAATTTCTTTAGCGTTGTATATGACTTTCAAACAATTAAGTAACAAGTAAATTAGAAAGGTAAGTAAATAAAGTGAAGCCAAACAAAGGTGTTGGTCGTGGCTAACTTTATTTCATTAAGTGAAGTAACTTGTAAATTTGGTGACAATGAATGTCCGTTTCCAGCTCCTGGAGCAGGAATATTTGAATGGCAACCTTTAGCTTCTTTTAATCTTTTTGGCTTTACATCCATTGAAGTAACTAAACCAGTTATCTTGGCAATGCTTTGTACCGTAATTGTGTCGGTTGTATTTATCGCAGCCTTTGCTAAACCAAAGCTAGTTCCGACTGGTTTACAAAACGTTGTGGAAGTTGGTTATTTATTTGTCAGAGATAACATCGCTAGAGAAATTATGGGCAAAGACGGTGATCGTTTTGTTCCTTTATTAACGTCTCTCTTTTTCTTTGTGTGGTCTATGAACGTGATGGCAATAATTCCTGGAGCACAATTTCCAGTCTCATCTCGTTTTGCATTTCCAGTAGTTTTAGCTCTTATTGTTTGGGTTGTTTACATGTACTTAGGTATGAAAAACCAAGGAGTTGTTGGTTATTTCAAAAATATTGCGTTTCCACCAGGAATGCCAATTGGAATTTATCCGCTGCTTACTCCTATTGAATTACTCTCAACTTTGATTATTAGACCTGTAACTTTGGCGATTCGTTTGTTTGCCAATATGTTTGCCGGACACTTACTTATTACTGTGTTTACCGTTTCTGCCTGGTATTTGTTAAATCTGACAAATTTTGTTGGTTTTGTCTCAGTAATTGGCTACTTAGGATCTGTGGTTTCCTTCATTGTGACTATCGTCTTAACAGGATTTGAAATGTTTATCCAAGCACTACAAGCCTTTATCTTCACGTTGCTAACAGCTGTATTTATCTCCAGCTCGTTGCACGCGGAGCACTAAAGAAAAAAGAATTCCTGCAACAAATAGTTGTGGGATAAAGAAAGAAAAGGAAAAGGGAAACATGATGATCCTCGCGGAAATCACTGGTTCACTTGGTTCGATCGGTTACGGTCTTGCCGCAATTGGTCCAGGTGTCGGAATCGGCATCATCTTCGGTAACGGTGTGCAAGCAATTGCTCGTCAACCTGAGGCTTACGGTGTTATTCGCCAAAACATGATTTTGGGTTTCGCACTTGCAGAAGCTTTAGCTTTGATTGGCTTCGTTGCACCATTCGTTTTCGGCGCATAACTAACAACCAAAAACTGGAGTGTGAATATGAACTGGATCCTCGCAGCTGAGGGTGCAGGAGGCAATAGCAATGTTTTGTTGCCACCAACCTATGAGTTGATCATTGGTTCTATTGCTTTCTTTGTGATCTTCTTTGCTCTTTCTAAGTTTGCTTTGCCAAACATTAGAAAGACTTTGGAAGCTCGCACTGAATCAATTGAAGGTGGAATTGCTAAAGCTGAAAAGTTGCAACAAGAAGCATCAATTACTTTGGCTCAATATCGTCAACAGTTATCTGATGCAAGGAGTGAAGCAGCAAAAATTCGTACTGCTGCTGAATCTGAGAGAACTAATTTAATTAGTGAAGCCAGAAACGAAGCTCAAACTGTTGCACAAACTGTTACTCAACAAGCAAACGCTCAAATCGAAGCTGAAAAATCAAAAGCGGTTAATGAATTACGCCTAGATGTTTCAAAATTAGCTATAGATTTAGCAAGCAAAATCGTTGGTGCTTCATTGCAAGATGATGCACGAGCCAAGGCAGTAATTGATCAATTTATAAAAGATCTTGAATCTGCTGGAGGTAAACGCTAAATGTTAGGTGCCAGCAAGAACGCTTATCAGTCATTAATCAAACTTGTAGATTCCAATAAGAATTTGCATTCACTTGAAAATGGCGAAAGCATTCTTTTGTTGGCAGATGCCATTACTGGTAGCAAAACACTTTTAACCACACTGACTGATTCAGGAATTTCACCTGAAGCAAGAGCAGGGGTAGTAAAAGATGTTTTGGCCAAGATTGGCACTAATGAAGCAGTTTCATTAATTGCTGAAGCTGTGAAAATGCGTTGGAGTGAAACTCAAGATTTAGTTCAAGGCTTGGAAGCAAGTGGGGCCAGAGCTTTATTTGCTGCCAGTGAAGTTAAAAATGAACTAGATCGAGTGGAAGATGAAGTATTTGCCTTTGAGCGAGCAATAGCTGCAAGTGGAGAACTTGAACTATTACTTGCCGATCCAAATATGACAACTTCTGCCAGAACTAATGTGATTAATGATTTAGTGGGCAAGACATTTAGTGCCACCTCAATCTTGTTGGTTAATCACGCCATAAGTCATCGCCATGGAAGATCAATTACTTCTACTTTGGGTGATTTGCAAAAACTAGCTGCAGCCAGACGAGGTCGAGTCTTAGCTGAAGTAACAAGTGCAATTGCATTAACAAGTGACCAAGAACAAAGACTCACAACTGCATTGACTGCAATTTATAAGCAGGAAGTGCAAGTACAAGTTGTGATTGATAAGAAAGTAATTGGCGGAGTTGCAGTTCGTGTTGGCGATGAAGTAATCGATGGCACAGTGGCAAACCGTTTAGCACAAGTAAGACGCCAGCTCGCAGGCTAAAACCAAAAACTTCCTGTTGTTGCAAAGTTTGCAAGAGCAGAATAAAGAAAAAGTAGAAAGGCAGTATCAAAGATGACCGAACTCCAGATCAAACCTGAAGATATCCGGAGTGCAATCGAGCGCAACGTTGCCAATTTCAATCCGAAGACTTCCAAGGATGAAGTAGGACGTGTAGCCGAAACCGGTGACGGTATTGCCCGCGTTGAAGGTTTGCCATCAGCAATGACAAGTGAATTACTTGAATTTGAAGGTGGACTATTAGGTGTAGCTCTTAACTTAGATGTTTCCGAAATCGGTGCTGTTCTTTTAGGAGATCCTTCAGGTATCCAAGAAGGACAAGAAGTAAGACGAACAGGGCGTGTATTAGAAGTTCCAGTAGGAGATGCGTTCTTAGGAAGAACTGTTGATCCACTAGGAAATCCAATTGATGGTTTAGGTGCAATCAAAGCAAGTGCACAACGTGCTCTTGAATTACAAGCACCAACAGTTGTAGAACGCCAACCTGTTAAAGAACCACTTGAATTCGGTATTAAAGCAGTAGATGCAATGACAGCAGTAGGCCGTGGACAACGCCAATTAATCATTGGTGATCGTGGAACTGGTAAAACTGCACTTGCAATCGATGCGATTATTAACCAAAAACAAAACTGGTTATCAGGAGATCCTAAGAAACAAGTTCGCTGTATTTATGTGGCGATTGGTCAAAAGGGTTCAACTATTGCTTCCGTTAGAGCAACGCTAGAAAAATATGGTGCACTTGAATACACCACAATTGTTGCTGCAACTGCATCTGATCCTGCAGGTTTTAAATTCATTGCTCCATACGCTGGTTCTGCAATTGGACAGCACTGGATGTATGAAGGAAAACCAGCACTAATTGTGTTTGACGATTTAACAAAACAAGCAGAGGCTTATCGTGCAGTTTCCCTGTTGCTACGTCGTCCACCAGGTCGCGAAGCTTATCCAGGAGACGTGTTCTATTTGCACTCTCGTTTATTAGAACGTTGCGCCAAATTATCAAACGAATTAGGTGGCGGTTCATTAACTGGTTTACCAATTATTGAAACCAAAGCTAATGACGTTTCTGCATACATTCCAACCAACGTTATTTCTATTACTGACGGACAAATCTTCTTAGAAACAGATTTGTTCAACTCAGGAATAAGACCTGCTATCAACGTAGGTATTTCGGTATCACGTGTAGGTGGATCTGCTCAACCAAAAGCTATGAAAAAAGTTGCGGGACGTCTTCGTCTTGACTTAGCACAATTTAGAGAATTGGAAGCATTTGCTGCTTTTGGTTCTGATCTTGATGCTGCTTCAAAATCACAACTAGAACGAGGTTCACGTCTTGTGCAACTTCTAATTCAAGGTCAATATGCACCACTTCCAATGGAAAAAGCAGTTGCATCCCTTTGGGCAGGAACAACAGGAAATCTTGATGATGTTCCAGTGGATGATATTGGTCGCTTTGAAGTTGAATTCCATAACTATCTAGATCGCGAACATGCTTCTACATTGGCAGCAATTAGAGACACTCGTGATTTAAGTGATGAAAATATTGAAGATATTAAAAAAGGTATCAATAACTTCAAGAAGCAATTTGTGAAAGCAAATGGTCAACCATTATTGGTTGATGCAAATGTTGACCCATTAGCTGCTGAAGATGTTGAACAAGCTCAAATCAAAGTTCAGAAAAGAGCTTAGGACTTAAATCATGGGTGCCCAATTACGCGTATTTAGAAGACGCATTCGCTCGGTTCAAGCGACCAAGAAGATCACTAGAGCAATGGAATTAATTGCTTCTAGTCGAATCATCAAGGCGCAGAACCAAGTGGCTGCGGCGACTCCTTATGCAACAGCTCTTTATAAAGCTGTGTCTTTGGCTGCCTCAAATGCTCGCGGAAACCATCCTTTGTTGTTAAACAAAAAAGATGGCAAACGTGCAGCTGTTTTGTTAATCACTGCCGATCGAGGTCTAGCAGGTGCTTATTCTGCAAACATCTTGAAAGAAGGCGAGAGATTAACTGAATTACTACGCGATGAACAAGGCAAAGAAGTAATTCCTTTCATTGTGGGTCGAAAAGGTGTTGGTTACTACAAATTCCGCAACAGAGAAGTTGCAGCAAGTTGGACCGGCATTACGGATCGACCAAAATATGACGATGCTCGAGTGATTGCTAAAGCATTGTTAGAAGTTTTCTTAAAAGAAGAAGCACAAGGTGGTGTTGATGAAATTCAAATCATTTACACCCGTTTTGTGAACAGAATTTCTCAAGTTCCAGTGGTGCAAAGAATCGTGCCTTTGGAAGTTGTAGAAGAACTAGTTCAATCATCAGCAAAGATGACCGAAGTTGATACTCACAAACCAACTTTGCCTCTTTATGATTTCGAGCCATCACCAGATGCTGTGCTCGATGAACTATTGCCTAAATACATTGAATATTTGGTGTATGCAGGTTTGTTGCAAGCAGCAGCTTCAGAACACGCTGCTAGACAACGCGCTATGAAATCAGCAACTGAAAATGCTGAAGATCTAATCAAGACTTTGACTCGTCGTGCTAACCAAGCACGTCAAGCCGAAATTACCCAGGAAATTAGTGAAATCGTCGGTGGCGCCGACTCACTAAAGACCGCCAAATAGGAGAAAACACAAAATGAGTAGCACAACAGAAACAAAGAATGTAACCGGAAGAGTTGCACGCGTTACTGGTCCCGTTGTAGACGTGGAGTTTCCAGTAGATGCGATACCTGAATTGTTTTTTGCCCTTCATGTCGAAGTGACATTGCCAGGAGCAGAAACTAGAACGCTTACTTTAGAAGTTGCTCAACATATTGGCGATGGCATGGTTCGTGCTATTTCTATGCAGCCAACAGATGGTTTGATTCGCGGCGCCACCGTGAAATCAACTGGTTCTCCAATTTCTGTTCCTGTAGGGGATGTAACTCTGGGACACGTTTGGAACACTTTGGGTAAACCTCTTGATGTTGAAGAATCATCATTAAAAATTAATGAACGTTGGCCAATTCATCGTCAACCGCCTAAGTTTGACGAACTTGAACCAAAAACAGAAATGTTTGTCACCGGTATCAAAGTTATTGATCTTTTAACACCTTATGTAAAAGGTGGAAAGATTGGTTTGTTTGGTGGAGCAGGTGTAGGAAAAACTGTTTTGATTCAGGAAATGATTTATCGTGTTTCTGAAAACTTCGGTGGAGTATCAGTATTTGCTGGAGTTGGAGAAAGAACACGTGAAGGAAACGACTTATTCTTGGAAATGACCGAGTCTGGCGTTATTAACAAAACTGCACTCGTGTTTGGTCAAATGGATGAGCCACCTGGCACACGTATGAGAGTTGCTCTTTCAGCTCTAACCATGGCTGAATATTTCCGTGATGTACAAAACCAAGACGTTTTGTTATTCATTGACAATATTTTCCGTTTCACCCAAGCAGGTTCAGAAGTTTCCACATTGTTGGGACGTATGCCATCTGCGGTGGGTTACCAGCCAACACTTGCTGATGAGATGGGTCAATTGCAAGAACGAATTACTTCAACTCGTGGTAACTCAATTACTTCGATGCAAGCAATTTATGTTCCAGCAGACGACATCACAGATCCAGCACCTCACACCACGTTCGCGCATTTGGATGCAACAACAGTGTTGAGCCGTCCAATTTCAGAACTTGGAATTTATCCTGCAGTGGATCCTCTTGATTCAACTTCTCGTATTCTTTCTCCTCTTTATTTAGGTGAAGAACACTACGCAGTTGCACAAAGAGTTAAAGAAGTTCTGCAGAGATACAAAGACTTGCAAGACATCATTGCAATTCTTGGTATTGATGAACTAAGTGAAGAAGATCGAGTGCTAGTTGGTCGTGCTCGAAGAATTCAAAGATTCTTGTCACAAAACATGTTCGTGGCAGAAGCATTCACTGGCCAAGCAGGATCATTTGTGCCTTTGGAAGAAACTATTGCTTCATTTAGAGCATTAACAAATGGTGACTATGACCATCTTCCAGAACAAGCATTCTTCATGGCAGGAAATATTGAAGATGTTGAAAAGAACGCAGCTAAATTGGCAGGAAAGTAACTAACACATGCCATTAAAAGTTGAAGTTGTTGCAACTGACGGACAAGTTTGGTCAGGTGAAGCAAGCACGGTTGTTTTGCGAACTAAATCAGGTGAAATTGGTTTACTTCCAGGACATGCACCATTGCTTGCTTCTCTGTCAGATGGTCCGATTGTGATCAGACCTATTGAAGGAACTGAAATAAAAGCAGCAGCTCATGGTGGATTTGTAATTGTGGATAGCAATAACGTCATCGTGTTGGCAGAAACCGCAGAATTAGCAAGTGAAGTTGATGTAAAGCGTGCTCAAAAAGCAAAAGATGAAGCGACAAAATCGGGCGATAAAGAAGCATTGAAAAGAGCAGAGTCAAGACTCTCAATTGCAGTAGGTTAGATACTAGATATTCCATCAAAGGAGATTTAGATGTCTAAGCAAGTTGTTACAAAATTAGTAGTAAATACTCGTAAACGAAATAAGGCTACAACTTTTTTTCGACCAATATTGATCATTCCGATCTTGATATTTGTGAGTACTTTTACCACAAGTAATACAGGTGCAATGAGTATTTCTTTCACATTGGCTGTTCCAGTACTTTTAGCCTTGGTTTTTAGAAATATTTACCCAAGCTACATTTATGGTTTTAATCAATCATTTTTGGAACTACAAAATAGAATCTCACTTTATGCGCTTTATTTAACTGATGAATTTCCATCAATTGAAAAAAGTAAAAATGTGACCATTTCTTTGCCAGATGTAAAAGGTGGCAAAGCACTTAATAGATGGCTTCCTCTAGTTAAGTGGTTTTTAGCAATTCCACTTTATGTAGTAGGCGCTGTTTATTTAGCCGTAACAGTTATTTACACCATCATTGCTTGGTTTAATATCTTGTTTACAGGTAAATATCCAAAATTTGCTATCAACTTTGTAGTTGGAACAGTTCAATTCTGGAACAGAGTTACCGGATATGCATTCATCTTGGTAACTGATGAATATCCAACTTTTTCAGTAAAAGCAACTAAATAAAGAACTGAAAATAGGTGCCAACTAAATAGTTGGCTCCTATTTACATTTCTACGCGTTTAACGTTGGCGCCAAGTCCTGTTAGGTTTTCCACAAAATTTGAGTATCCACGATCAACGTGGTGAACTTCGGTTACGTAAGTTACATCATCTGCCACTAATCCAGCCAAAACTAATGATGCACCAGCTCGAACATCAGTTCCTTCCACGGGAGCTCCTGATAATTGTTCTTTTCCTCTGACTAAACAATGATGACCATTGATTTTTACATCAGCACCTAATCTTGCTAATTCGTTTACAAATCTAAATCTTGCTTCAAAGAGATTTTCAGTAACCATGGAAGAACCTGTTGCAATTGCATTAAGCGCAATCATTTGAGGTTGTAAGTCTGTTGGAAAACCTGGGTAGGGAAGAGTCACAATATCTACAGCTTTTGGTCTGGTGTGCATTGAAACATTTAGTCGATCATCAACTGATTTAATATCAGCTCCGGTGTCACGTAATTTTTCTAAAACTAAATCCATATCACTTGGTTTCACTCCATGAATTGTGATGTCTCCTTGAGTCATGATTGCTGCAATTGCCCAAGTTCCTGCCACAATGCGATCTGGAACAACATGATGAGTGGTGGGATTAAGTTTTTCTACTCCAGTAATTTCTAGAACACTTGATCCAATGCCATTAATTTTGGCACCCATTTTTACCAACATGTTACAAAGATCAACAATTTCTGGTTCGCGAGCAACGTTTTCAACATTAGAATTTCCTTTAGCTAAAACAGCTGCCATCACAACATTTTCAGTTGCGCCCACACTTGGAAAATCAAGTGCAATATTTGCTCCACGCAAACCATTTTCAGCTCTCACAATTAGATAACCATGTTCGGAATGAACCTGACATCCAAGTTTTTCTAAACCTTGCATGTGAATATCTAGTCCACGAGAACCAATTGCATCTCCACCAGGAAGGGCAATATCTGCTTCACCACATCTTGCAACTAATGGTCCAAGTACTGAAATTGAAGCACGCATTTTTCTGACTAAGTCATAATCTGCCTTATGGCCAATTTCGGTTGGCACAAAAATTGTCACAGTGGCATTACCAAGTTCATGTTCTACTTTGCAACCAAGTCTTCTTAAAAGTTCAGCCATAATCTCAACATCTAATATTTCTGGGACGTTTGTTAAAGTTGTTAATCCTTCTGCCATGATCGAGGCAGCCATAAGTTTCAAAACACTATTTTTTGCACCAGGTACGCGTACTTCTCCCTTTAAGGGACCTGAGCGTTCAACTCTAAAAGCTTCCATGACTCACCAGAGTACCCAACTAAAGTGTGTAAACACCAATTCACACATAGGCTCTACTCATGGTAAATCTCACTCGCATCTACACCAGAACCGGTGATGATGGAACTACTGCTTTGGGAGATATGTCCCGGGCTTTAAAAACAGATTTAAGACTTGAGGCATTTGCCGATGTTGATGAAGCTAATTCATCCATTGGAGTAGCAATTGCCATGGGAAATCTTGATCAAGATGTTAAAGATTTACTAATTAGAGTACAAAATGATTTGTTTGATGTTGGTGCAGATTTAGCAACACCAGTTGGAAAAAAGAACGATACGCCGCAATTAAGAGTGTTACCAGGTTATGTTGATGAATTAGAAAAAGCAATTGATCATTACAACTCATTTTTACAACCTTTAAGTTCATTTATTTTGCCTGGGGGAACTCCTGGAGCAGCACTTTTGCACGTAGCAAGAACAGTTGTTAGACGTGCCGAGCGTTCAACTTGGACTGCTTTTACCGCGCACAAAATTGTTATGACTGAAACTCCAGCAAGATATTTAAATAGACTTTCTGATTTATTGTTTGTATTAGCTCGCTACAGCAATCGTGAACAAGGCGATGTGTTGTGGGTTCCTGGAGCAAATAGATAATTTATACGCGACCGCGTATTAAATTTCTTGCTTTTGTTTCATCATTTGGCCAAACCATTAATTGTGGTCCTTCTAAAGTAAAAGCTAGCGTTGCTTTTATGTTGTTAGCAATTAATTCTTGGCGAAGTTTTTCTCCTTCTGCATAATTTGCAGGATTTCCAATAGGAACTAAAACTCCATAGTCATCTTTAAAGCTTGCTTTAGTTGGTCTTTCAATAAGAGATGTTTTTTTAGGACTGTAGGCCCAACGCAAAAACAAGATTAAAACTAAAAGTCCAAACCCCACCAGTAACGGCAGAGTTAAATAGGTGGTGCTGCCCCAAGTCATCATGACAGCCATTGTTGCGCATATTTAGTCATCAGGCATCATCAAGTTATGCGTTTATTGGTTGCCACTTGCACAGTTGACTATGTGGGAAGACTTACTGCCCATTTGCCTGAAGCAACCCGCTTAATTCTTTTCAAAGCTGACGGTTCGGTTTCCATTCACGCCGATGATCGCGCCTACAAGCCACTTAACTGGATGAGCCCACCTTGCTTTACCACTGAAGTTAACGAAACAGATAAAAAGATTATTATTGTTGAAAATAAAGCTGGAGAAAGATTAGTAATAACTGTTAGCCAAGTAATTCATAATTCAACGCATGAATTAGGAGTAGATCCAGGTCTAGTAAAAGATGGGGTAGAAGCTCACTTACAAGAATTACTGGCAGAACACGTTGAAACTTTTGGTAAAAACTGGCAATTAGTTAGAAGAGAATATCCAACAGCAATTGGACCAGTTGATTTACTTTGTAAAGATGAATCTGGCAAAACAGTTGCGGTGGAAATTAAAAGACGTGGCGATATTGATGGGGTTGAGCAATTAACCAGATATTTGGAATTACTAAACCGAGATGGATTAATTGCCCCAGTAAGTGGAGTATTTGCTGCCCAAGAAATAAAACCTCAAGCCAAAGTATTAGCTGAAGATCGAGGAATTCGTTGTGTTGTGGTTGATTACGATGCACTTCGCGGTTTAGATCGAAAAGACGAAAGATTGTTCTAGAATAGAAAAATGCCCAGAAGAAATAGACCAAAGAATTCAAAAAAAGACGATAACGAAGAATTTAACGTTGATCGTTTATTAGGAATTCAGAGAAGTGAAAATTGGTCTGATGGTGATTGGGTAGTTAGAAGAGTTACCGGCTCTGCTGCAACTAAGCCTTATCGATGTCCAGGTTGTGATCAAGAAATTAGACCAGCCACACCACATACTGTTGCTTACGTAATGGGTGAATTAGAAGATCGTCGCCATTGGCACACTCCTTGTTGGAATAGCGATCGCAAGAAACATAAAAGAGATTTAGATGACTGAAATAGTTGCCAATAGCGTTCTACCAGCTAAAAGAGAATTAATTCATTTAACAACTTCTGATGGTGAAAACTTAATTGGAGAACTTGCATCCCCAATTGATAGCAAGGCCATAGCAACCATTATTACTGTTCATCCACTACCAACTCATGGTGGAAATACTGATAGTCATCTTTATAGAAAAATGTCTTGGAGGTTACCTGCACAAGCCGGAATTAATATTTTAAGATTTAATACCCGCGGAACTTGTAGCAAATTAGGAACCAGTACTGGTTCATTTGATTCATCCAATAATGAAGGAAAAGATTTATTAGCAGCAATTAAATATGTTAAAGATAACAATCTAGGAAAACCCTATGTGGTGGGTTGGTCTTTTGGAACAGATGTAACGCTTCGCCATGCCTACGATCAGGATTTAAGCGGAGTAATTTTACTCTCTCCACCACTTCGTTTCACCACTCAAGATGAACTTGCTAAATGGAAAAACGTAACTTTTCCAGTAGTGGCTTTAGTTCCAGAATTTGATGACTACTTAAAACCAGATGAAGCAAAATTAAGATTTAGTGTTGCGCCAAATATTAAAATTGTGCCTGCAGCAGGCGCAAAGCATTTATGGGTTGGGGAAAATAGTGTCCAAGTTGTTTTGAATGAAATTGTTAAAATGATTGCCCCAAGTCTGGTTCCACTTCCAATATCCTGGGATGGACCAATGGAGAAGTGGAACGACATTTAGTAATTAGTAAGATGTGAGTATCAAACTTAGTGAGGCGTTAATAAATTGAGTAGCCAAATTCCGATGCGAGGTGCCATTGATTTAGGTGCGCTTGCTCAAGCCAGAAAAGCCCAAAGTGTAGCAACTGATGCTGTAGCCAATGCGCCTGCTGGAGTTGTGGTTGATGTTAGTGAACAAGATTTTCAACAAAAAGTTATTGATATTTCAAAAACAGTTCCAGTAATTGTTGATCTATGGGCCGAATGGTGTGGACCGTGTAAACAACTTTCACCATTGTTAGAAAAATTAGCTGCTGAATATAAAGGTCGATTTGTTTTAGCGAAAATAGATGTTGATGCAAATCCTCGACTTTCACAAATGTTTCAAGTCCAATCAATTCCAGCTGTGTTTGCAGTAATTGGTGAATCTGCAGGTCCCTTATTTCAAGGTGCAATTCCTGAAGCTGAACTTCGACAAGTGATTGAAGAAGTCTTAAGAATTGCAGCAGAACAAGGAGTGAATGGAACTATTAATACCGAAGTTAAAGAAGACGTAGTTCCAGTAGTTGAAGAAGAACAAATTGATCCCAGATTAGAAGCAGCATTTAATGCCATCGAAAAAGGTGATTTTGTTACTGCAAATAATTCTTATAAAGAAATGCTTAATCAAAATCCAGCAGATCAAGTTGCCCAAGCTGGTCTTGCTCAAGTGGGATTACTAGAAAGAGCATCTAAATTAAATCCAAATGATGTCTTACAAAAAGCAAGTGATCGTAAAGATTTTGCCAGCCAAATGGATTTAGCAGACCTTGAATTAATGAAAGGAAATCCAGGCGCTGGATTTGCGGTATTAATAAATGCCATCAAGATTTCAAGTGGTGAAGATCGAGACAAATTAAGAGCAAGGCTTTTAGAGTTATTCGTTGTGGTTGGCGATATTGACCCTGAGGTAATAAAGGCACGACGAGACCTAGCAAGCGCATTGTTCTAAATCGTCTAAACTTAAACTCATGACTTATTTGGATCACGCAGCAACAACTCCTATGTTGGCTGAATCAATTGCTGCCATGAGTGCTGAACTAGCTCAAGTTGGAAATCCATCATCACTTCATTCCTCTGGTCGAAGAGCACGAAAAGTTGTAGAAGAAAGTAGAGAAATAATTGCTGCTGCCCTGGGCGCAAGACCGATTGAAGTAATTTTTACAGGTGGTGGAACTGAAGCTAACAATTTAGCTGTTAAAGGATTATTTTGGGCTGCGCAAAAGAAAGATAAAAATAAAAAAAGAGTACTAGTTTCTGCAGTTGAGCATCACGCAGTATTAGATCCTGTTTTGTGGTTAGGCGAGCACGAAGGCGCTGAGATCGAAATTTTACCCGTAGATAATTTAGGCAGAGTTTTACCAGAAACGTTAAGAAAAGCATTTGAAAAAAATCCTGATGATGTAGCTCTAGTTACTGTGATGTGGGCAAATAATGAAGTTGGCACGGTTCAACCAATTGCAGAACTTGTAAAAATTGCACATGAATACAAAACCGTTTTTCATTCAGATGCAGTCCAAGCTGTGGGTTGTTTAGAAGTTCACTTTCAAAATGTTGATTTAGATGCAATGACAGTTTCTGGTCACAAAGTTGGTGGACCACAAGGAATTGGTGCTTTAGTTGTTAAAAGAGATATTGAATTAACACCACTGCTTCACGGTGGGGGACAAGAACGAGATGTTAGATCAGGAACACTTGCTGCTCCTTCTATTGCCGGTTTCGCTGCAGCAACTACTACTGCAGTTTCCCAAAGTGTTTCAAGAGCAGCCAGATTAAGTTCGCTGAGAAAAGATTTAGTTAAAAGAATTCAAGAACAAATTCCAGATGTTGTCTTAAACGGCGATCCAGAAAATCGTTTACCAGGAAATGCTCACTTTTCATTTAAAGGTTGCGAAGGTGATGCACTTTTAATGTTGCTTGATGCCCAAGGTATTGAATGTTCAACCGGTTCTGCTTGTTCTGCAGGAATTCCTCAACCTTCACATGTACTTATTGCAATGGGAAGAGACGAAATAACAGCAAGAGCTTCTCTTCGTTTTTCTTTCGGTGCAACTTCAACTCCAGATGATGTTGATGCAGTTATGCAAGTTCTTCCTGCAATTGTGGAAAGAGCTAAAAGAGCAGGAAAGCCTGCGGTAGCCAAATGACTAAACGTGTAGTTGCCGCAATGAGTGGTGGCGTTGATTCTTCCGTTGCAGCAGCTCGATTAGTTGATCAAGGTTATGACGTTGTTGGAATTCATTTAGCTTTAGCAAAAGTTAAAGGACATGCAGGTGGCAAAGGTTGTTGCACATTAGATGATGCCAGAGATGCCAGACGTGTGGCAGATCGTTTAGGAATTCCTTTTTATATTTGGGATGTTAGTGAAGAATTTCAAAGAGAAGTAATTGAAAACTTTATTTCTGAATATGCTGAAGGAAGAACTCCTAATCCATGTGTCAGATGTAATGAAAAGATTAAATTTCAAGCAGTACTAGAAAGATCCTTAGCGCTTGGTTTTGATGCAGTTGCAACTGGACACTATGCCCAAATAATTGAAACTGCAAATGGTCCAACATTGCATAGAGCAATTGATGATAAAAAAGATCAATCATATGTTCTAAGTGTTTTAACTCCTGAACAACTTTCACACACAATTTTGCCTTTAGGAAATTCTGTTAAACCAGATATTAGAAAAGAAGCAGAAGAACGTGGACTAATTACGGCTGCAAAGCCTGATTCACATGACATTTGTTTTATTCCAGATGGTGACACTGCAGGTTTCTTGCATAAGAAACTTGGGCAAGATCCTGGAAAAATCATTGATGTTGAAACTGGTGAAGAAATCGGGGAACACGATGGAGTGTTCGAATTTACAATTGGACAGCGTAAAGGTCTTCATTTAGAAAAACCTCGTGACGATCGTTCTCGTCGTTTCGTTGTGGGCACTGATTCAAAAACTAAAA
>Ga0247837_1002059_pt1 | contig 39308 bp, 32 predicted proteins | sample LaCtaG_2_FD_187115 | JGI IMG/M metagenome (GOLD analysis project Ga0247837, IMG submission 187115) | Freshwater microbial communities from meromictic Lake La Cruz, Castile-La Mancha, Spain - LaCruzMarch2015_14.5m | ecosystem: Environmental > Aquatic > Freshwater > Lake | place: Spain: Castile-La...
CGGGCATGTCGCGCAACACGGTGCGCAGGTGGCTCAGAACGCCAGAAGAAGTAAAGGTGCCGACCTACAGCAGGGCTGTGGGATTTGGCAAGCTTGGCAGCTTTATTGCTGAGCTCGAACTTGCGCTCAAGGCAGACGCTGGACGCAGCAAACAAGACCGGCGCACAGGCAAAGCCCTGTTTGTGCAAATCAAGGCCAGCGGTTACAAGGGCAGCTACAGCTGAGTCACCGACTACATTCGCGCCTGACGGGCCAATGCAGGCAAAGACATAAAGGCGTTCGTTCCCTTGAAGTTCGAGCTGGGCGAAGCGTTCCAGTTCGACTGGAGCGAAGAAGGCATGGTGGTGGGCGGCATCTATCGGCGCATGCAGGTCTCCCACATGAAGCTGTGCGCCAGTCGGGCCTTCTGGCTGGTGGCCTACCCCAGCCAGGGTCACGAAATGCTGTTTGATGCCCATACCCGCTCCTTCGCAGCTCTGGGTGGCGTGGCGCGCCGGGGCGTCTACGACAACATGAAGACGGCGGTGGACAAGGTCAAAAAAGGCAAGGGACGAACTGTCAACGCCCGCTTTGCCGTCATGTGCGCGCACTACCTGTTTGACGCTGATTTCTGCAACGTCGCCAGCGGCTGGGAGAAGGGTGTCGTGGAGAAGAATGTGCAGGACAGCAGGCGGCGAATCTGGATCGATGCGCAGAGCCGCAAGTGGAGCAGCTTCGAGGAACTCAACGCGTGGCTGGGAGTGCGCTGCCGGGCATTGTGGAGCGAGATACGCCACCCCGAATACAAACAGTTCAGCGTGGCTGAAATGCTGGAGCAAGAGCGCACCGAGTTGATGCCCATGCCCACCGTATTTGACGGCTATATCGAACGCTCAGCCAAGGTATCGAGCACCTGCTTGGTGGCGGTGGCACGCAACCGCTACTCCGTGCCGTGCGAGCTCGCGGGCAAGCAGGTCAGCACCCGGCTGTACCCCAGCCGGGTGGATATTGCCAGTGACGGGGCAATAGTGGCCAGCCACGCGCGCGTGGCCAATGAGGGCCACATCTGCTACGACTGGCAGCACTACATTGCGCTTATTCAGCGCAAGCCAGGCGCATTGAGAAACGGCGCACCCTTTGTCGACATGCCAGCGCCATTACTGCGTTTGCGCCAAGGACTGATGCGGCACGATGGCGGCGACAAGACCATGGCACAGGTACTCAACTGCGTATCCAGCCACGGGCTTGAAGCGGTGCTGGTGGCGGTCGAATTGGTCATTGAATCCGGCGCACTCAGCACCGAACATGTGCTCAATGTATTGGCCCGGCTCAATGCGCCGCCAATGCCTGAAACGGTTGACAGTAGCTTGCATTTGGAGGAGGCACCAGTAGCCAATACGGGCCGCTACGACAGCCTGCGTGGTGTGGCAGATACCGATGGCGAGCAAGTCGCTACCGTGACGGAGGTCGATCATGCAGCGTGATATCAGCACCGAGCTCAAAGAGTTGCGCCTGCACGGCATGTGCCAGGCCTGGGATGAATTGACAACACACGAGGGAAAGCAAAACGATGTGGGCATACAGACCTCGCGCTGGTTGATTGAGCACTTGCTGCAAGCCGAACACGAACAGCGCGCCTTTGCATCGGTACGTCACCAAATGAAAGCGGCCAAGTTTCCACTGCACCGGGACTTGGCGGGATTTGACTTTGACGGCACCAAAGTGGACAAAAAGTTGGTCAATCACTTAAGCACGCTGGACTTCACCGATGCCGCACAGAATGTGGTTCTCATTGGTGGGCCAGGTACGGGCAAGACGCATCTGGCTACGGCCATTGGGGTGGCTGGAATTACCGCAAAAGGCAAGCGAGTGCGTTTCTATTCCACGGTCGATTTGGTCAATGAGTTGGAGAAGGAAAAGCGTGAAGGCAAGGCAGGCCGCATTGCGCAGGCACTGATGCGTATGGACCTGGTCATCCTCGATGAGCTGGGCTATCTGCCCTTCAGCCAGGCCGGAGGTGCGTTGCTGTTTCACCTGCTCTCCAAACTGTACGAGCACACCAGCGTGGTGATCACCACGAACCTGAGCTTCTCGGAGTGGTCGGCCGTGTTCATTGATGCCAAGATGACGACAGCACTACTGGACCGGCTGACCCACCATTGCCACATCGTGGAGACGGGCAACGAATCCTACCGGTTCAGACACAGCACCATGACTGCGAAGACGCGCATCAAGGCCAGGGAGAGCGAGCGCAAGGGCGGCAAAGCGGTACCAGCACAGCAGGAACCTGACGAGCCTTTCTGAGTGCGATAAAGCAGGGGGAATCCGCTACGGGCTGCGCCCTTTGCTCCTTCCCCCTGCTTGAAATCAAAAACAAGGAGGCCGGATACAAACCAGCTACTGAGTACACTTATCCACAGTTGCTGATTCAAGAATTGGCAACCCGCCCTGGGTCAATATTGGATCGGCAGGGTGGGTCAATATTCAATCGGCGCTGACAACCCGTGAGCACAATGGTTTGATCTGAGTGCACGCCAGCCTGGATATCGGTGGCGTGCGCTGCGCTGCAATTGAAGCTCAAGTTGCCTTTGGCGCGCACCACAAAACTGCACCCCCGTTGCACCAGGCGGTGCAGCCTTGCAAAGTCCACGTAGCCCCGGTCCAGCACGACGATGGAGCCCTTGGGTAGCCTCAATGCATCGAGTTGACCCACGTCGCTCACTTTGCCGGTGGTGATCGACAGCATGACCGGAATGGCGCCCCGAAGGTCGATCACCGTATGGGCTTTGATGCCCGCTTTGGTTGACCGAAAATCAGCCTAGGGAAACAGTTTCAGGCACAGATCGATGGTGGTGGAGTCCATGGCATACAGCGGCTCCTTGAGACCCAGGCCAATGTCATGGTCTTTGTATAAATCCAACGCAATTTCGATCAGCCGTTGCCCCAGTGCTTCGAACAAATGTGAGTCACGCCGCTCGTTTGCATCGGCCAGCATGGAGCGCGATACACGCTGGCGTAGTCCACAGTGGTAGAGCTTGGTGCTTTGCGAGTTCAGGCACACGATCAGGTCGCGCAAACCTTCTCGGCGGGTGAACTGCGCGTAGACCATACAAATGAAGTGGCTCCAAGCGGTGAAGTCCCGTGTCCATCGGTTGGCTTGGTACTTATCAACAAGGTGTTCGAAGTGGCTAAACGGTAAGACAGAGAGCAATTGCGCGAATACCGTGCGACCTGTGTTCATGGCGTAAACCTCGAAAAATGAGGTCACGATATGCCCATGGGCAAAAATCGGATTTCAAATCGCCGGAATCAAAAATCCTCTTGAAACCCGCGTCCAGCTTAGGTTTTGACTGCTCTTTACTGAAATTTACCGGACACTAGTGAATATTTAAGCAAATAGTAGGCAAAGCCCCCGTGGAATTTGCGCAAGAAGCTACTTTTTTTATAGCAAACTCATCGCTGTTGTTGGTCGCCATCAAGTTACGCCGGACCCAATATCCCCACCCCAAGTCGCGGCCCTCACCCAATGGGATAATCCCGCCCCATGACTATCACTTACAAAGACGCCGAAGGCATTGCGGGTATGCGCGTAGCGGGCCGCCTGGCTGGCGAACTGCTGGACTACTTGGCACCCTTCGTCAAGCCCGGCATCACCACCAATGAGCTGGACAAGCTGGCCGACGCCTACACCACGCAAGTGCAGCACGCCATCTCGGCCCCGCTGAACTACGCCCCGGGTGGCCACAACCCCTACCCCAAGGCGATTTGCACCTCTATCAACCACCAGGTGTGCCACGGCATTCCCAATGACAAGCCGCTCAAGAAGGGCGATATCGTCAATGTGGATGTCACCGTCATCAAGGACGGCTGGCACGGTGACTCTAGCCGCATGTACATGGTGGGTGACGTGTCCGTGGCGGCCCGGCGCTTGTGCAACCTGACCTATGACGCCATGTGGCATGGCATCGCCAAGGTGAAAGCCGGCGCCTATTTGGGAGACATTGGCCACGCGATTCAAACCTTTGCCGAAGGCAATGGTTTAAGCGTGGTGCGAGAATTTTGTGGCCATGGCATTGGCCAAAAGTTCCACGAAGATCCGCAAATATTGCACTACGGCCGCCCCGGCACGTTGGACCAGCTCAAGGCTGGCATGACGATCACCATTGAGCCCATGCTCAACGTGGGGCGCAAGGAAATCAAGGAAATGGGCGATGGCTGGACCATTGTGACCAAAGACCGTTCGCTCTCAGCGCAATGGGAGCACACCGTCTTGGTCACCCCAACCGGCTACGAGGTGCTGACACTATCGAAGGGTGGCCCGCCCATTCCGGCCTTTGTCCCCACACAGTTAGGTTAACGCGATGAACGATATGCAGGCGCTGCGCGCCGAGTACCGGGCGCAAAAAGCGCAGCTCCTGCAGACGATTGCCACACCATCGTCGACACCGCGCCAGGTTCGCAAGGTCTTGCACCAACTCGCACAGCTTTCGGATGGTCTCCTTGTCCAATTGTGGACGCTTGCCGGCCTGAAAGAGCCGTTTGCCCTATTGGCTGTGGGTGGGTTCGGACGGGGCGAGCTTTTCCCGCACTCGGATGTGGACGTTCTGGTGCTCCTGCCCAACAGTTTTTCCGCTGAACACGACGTAGAGCTGAAGACCCGTATCGAGACCTTCATTGGCAGCTGCTGGGACACGGGGCTGGAGATTGGTTCGAGCGTGCGCACCCTGGGCGAATGCCTGGCCGAGGCCGAGAAAGACGTAACGGTGCAAACCGCCATGCTGGAGTGCCGCCTGATCACGGGTAACGCCGCACTGGTAGCGCAGTTTCACCACGACTTTTTTGCCGCCATGGACGCCCAAGCGTTCTTTGTGGCAAAAACGCTGGAAATGCGCCAGCGCCACACCAAGTTTGAAGACACGCCCTACTCCCTGGAGCCCAACTGCAAGGAGTCCCCTGGCGGCCTGCGTGACCTGCAGGTGATTTTATGGGTCGCCAAAGCAGCCGGCTACGGTGACGATTGGGATGCATTGGCTGTTAATGGGTTGGCCACGCCGTTTGAGGTCAAGCAGATCCAGCGCAATGAGTCGCTGCTGTTTTTGATTCGGGCGCGCTTGCATCTGATTGCCAAGCGCCGTGAAGATCGTCTGATATTTGATCTGCAAAACAGTGTGGCGGAGTCATTCGGCTACACCACGCCGCCCTACGACAGCGGCATCAACCTGTTGGCCATGGAGGAAAAGCCGGCGCAACCCAGCCGGAAGAAACTGTTTGTGCGTGCCAGCGAGCAACTCATGAAGCGCTACTACTGGGCGGCCAAGGCGGTGACGCAGCTGAACCAGATTTTGCTGATGAACATTGAGGAACGGCTCAACCCCTCCACCCATGCGCCGCAGCGCATCAATGACCGCTTTAACGACAAGGCGGGCATGATTGATGTGGTCAGCGACGACCTGTACCAGCGCGAGCCGCATGCCATTTTGGAGACTTTTTTGGTCTACCAGACCACGGTGGGGGTCAAGGGTTTGTCGGCCCGCACCTTGCGTGCGCTGTACAACGCGCGTGGTGTGATGGACGCCCGCTACCGCAACGACCCGGTCAACCGGGCCACGTTTCGCGAGATTTTGATGCAAACCGAAGGCATCACCCACGCCATGCGCCTGATGAACCAGACCTCGGTGCTGGGGCGCTACCTGTGGGTGTTTCGCAAAATTGTCGGGCAAATGCAGCACGACCTGTTCCATGTCTACACGGTGGATCAGCACATCCTGATGGTGTTGCGTAACATGCGGCGCTTCTTTATCGTCGAGCACGCCCACGAGTACCCGTTTTGCTCGCAATTGGCATCCGGCTGGGACAAGCCCTGGCTGCTGTACATAGCCGCCCTGTTCCACGACATTGCCAAGGGCCGAGGCGGCGACCATTCTGAGCTAGGCACCGCAGAGGTGCGGCGCTTTTGCAAGCAGCATGACATAGCGCCAGTGGACAGCAAATTAATCGAGTTCTTGGTGCATGAGCACCTAACCATGAGCCGCATTGCCCAGAAATCCGACTTGAGCGACCCCACCGTGATCGCCGATTTCGCCAAGCGCGTGGGTAATGAGCGCCAACTCACGGCGTTGTACTTGCTGACGGTGGCCGACATCCGTGGCACTTCCCCCAAGGTCTGGAACGCCTGGAAGGGCAAGCTATTGGAAGACCTGTACCGCCTCACAACCCGCGCCTTAGGCGGCAGAGCGCCTGACCCGGATGCCGAAGTGGAGCTACGCAAGCGCGAAGCGTTGATCATGATTGCCTTGCACGCCATGCCCTTTGAAGCCCACAAGCCGCTGTGGGACACGCTGGACGTGAGCTACTTTATGCACCATGACGCCGCCGACATTGCTTGGCACACCAAGCAGTTGTCGCGCCACGTTGCCACCCCGCAGCCCATAGTGCGCGCCCGCCGGTCACCCATTGGCGAGGGCCTGCAAGTATTGGTTTACACCCAGGACCAGCCGGACTTGTTTGCCCGAATTTGCGGCTATTTCGACCAAGGTGGCTTCAGCATTCTGGATGCACGGGTGCACACCAGCCAAACGGGATACGCACTGGACACCTTTCAGGTGGTCACCAGCGCCGACATGGACGACCACTACCGTGAGGTCACCAGCATGCTGGAAAACGGACTCAGCCAAGCGATAGCCAAAGCCGGTCCACTGCCAGCGCCCAGCCGCGGTCGGGTGTCACGCCGGGTCAAGAGCTTCCCCATCGCACCGCGCATCACATTGCGCCCGGATGAGAAGGCGCAGCTGTGGTTGCTCAATATTTCGGCCAGTGACCGCATTGGCTTGCTGTATTGCGTGGCCCGCGTACTGGCTCGCCACGGCATTGCCGTGCAACTGGCCAAAGTGGTCACACTGGGCGAGCGGGTGGAAGATACCTTCCTCATCCACGGACCTCAGTTGCAACAAAACCGGGCGCAAATTGAGATCGAGACCGAGCTGCTGGACGCTTTGGCGGCATAGCGTAAAATGCCGGATTGCCTTCATGGCAGTTGAAACCCCGCTACATTTTTTTACTAGTGGGGTTTTTCTTTTCTGACAAGGGATATTTCGCTGTATGAAAGACCACTACGCAGCCCTTGACCTAAGCAGTGCGGCAACGCTTGCGGACATCAAAAAAGCGTTTCGCCAAAAAGCATCCCTGCACCACCCGGACCGCAATTCGGATGCGCAAGCGCCAGAGCGCTTTAGAGCGGTGCAAGAGGCTTACGACGTGTTGTCCGATCCGGACAAGCGCCAAGCCTATGACGATAACCGCCGACGCAATCTGCTCGACAGCCCTATCGAAACAGCGCAAGAGATCTGGCAGAGCTACTTCAAAAAAATCCTTTGACCCCCACACGTCACTACGACCCAAAAAATATGAGCATTGCCCCTTTTTTCCGTCAACTGCGTTCGGCCTACCAGGCTGAAATTGACGATCTGACGTTTGATTCCGAGGGCCAGAATGTGCTGCGCCAACGACTGACACAGCGCCGCAAAGAGTTGCCTTTTTTGCTGCAAATGATGGAGCTTAGCCCCGAGATGGTGGCGGTCATCTTCCACCAGGGCTTTCGCTTCAAGCAAGCGGCCGTTATGGACGATTTGCTCAGCCGCGAGTCTGACGAGCTTCCCGAATGGGACAGTCTGGTGGAGGCCGTGCAACTGACGCCTTTGGCGCAAGACTTGGCGAAAATCATCCTGGAGGAGCCAAAGGGCGAGTGGTTTTTGACTGTGGCCGCCGGTTTGGAATACATGTTCAACAAACCTGAACATGCGCACGTTGTCAAAAATGAAGAGGGAGACGACGAAGACGGCGACTCAGACGGTGAAGCCGACGACCGCCGCAACGAATTGGACGACGAGGAAGAAGAGGACGCACGCGCCCGTGAAGAAGCCGGCGCCGATTGGATGGTCGAACAAGGTTTTGACCGCAAAGACTAAAAACAGGAAACCCCGATGAACCACCTTGCCCTGATCGCAAAAACCCAAAGCCTGATTGCCGCTGGCGATATTGTTGGCGCCGAAGCCGCGCTGGTGGAGTTGGCCGACACGGAGGGAGACGGCGCTCTGCTGGTGGTGTTAGAACAACTAACGCCCAAAGATATCCTGGCCGTGATTCGCGAGTATGACAACTCCAAGGAGTCGGTGGTGAACCTGCTGGTCTCCCCCATGCAATTCGCCCGCGCGGTGGTCATCGAGAAACAATACCGGGACCTGACACGCACCCACTTGCGGGGCATGGTCAACTCCATTATTTTCCGGGGTGATACAGACCCGCTGGAGTTTTTGAACGCAATTGGCGATTTGGAGGGCGGCAGCGAAGCGTTGGCCGACTACTTCTCTGAGAAGTGGAGCCGCGTGGAGGCATTTGCACGCTGCGGCACCTTTGACACCATGGAAGACGACGGCGATATGCTGTCCGAAACCGCCCTGTACGCATCGGCCTATGCCAGCGCACGGGTGGAGCAAGACGAAGTGGCCGACCAGGACTGGATGGAACTTGCCTGGATATTGCGCTACCAAAACCCCGACCTCTTCATCGAAATGCTGCTGGTGTTGCGCGCCAAGGCACGAGCCCACGACGCGGGCTTGGGCGACGAATTTGAAGGCGAGGAAGACGATGGCAAGGTGGAGACTGGCGACACGGACCGCGGCAAAGCCACCCCGGTGGCACGCGAGTCCGACGAAGAATCGGCGATCTAAATGCCCAAATCGCTATCGCTGTTTGACGCGCGGCCTTTCTTTGAAAAAGCGCTGGTGTATGGCGTGAAAAACAACATCATTGGCCCACAGAAGCTGGAAGCCATTTGCACCGATGCGCCCAAGGGTATGGTGCAAATTGCGCGCTATTTCGGTAGCGAGTACCTGCGCCCCGAGCTTGAAAGGGCCAAAGACCGCATGGTGAATCTGGTGAGCTTGTACCTGGAGAGCACCACAGCGGGCGATTTGCAGCAAGCGGCGGAGTCGCTGCGGGATTACTCCTTTATGTCACGCTCCAAGGGCGGCTCGGACATGCTGAAGGCCTTGATCGCCATGCCACAAAACAGCCACTTCGGAATGAACGAGCGCAGTGGTTTCACGGACGACCAGATCCCGCTACTGGCCAAATGGACCCTGCGCAGCCTCCCCGACTACCAAGCCGAGTTGGGCAAGCGCAGCCAGGTGGCGCAAGTCATTGACGCAGCCATCTGGATGGCCGACCAACTGGGGCTGGATGCGGGAGACTTGGAAGAGGCGGGTAAAGACGCGGAAGCGGTCATACGCACCGCATTGCTGGTGTTTTCTATGAAACGCACCGAGGTTCCGGACTGGATTGCGTTCGAGAAAATGGTGCTGACTTTGCGCAAAAAATTCGGTACATCCGTCACCGCAGCCGCCTCCACCCTTACGCTACCGAAGAATCTGCCCCCCCAATTCAAGGCGGCGGTCGAGTTGGTTCGGCAATCTGTTTTGGCGGACTTGCCCAAAATACTGGATACAAGCCTGAAGACACGAAAGCTTTTTGACCAAACCCCTGCTTTCATGGGGCGCTATTTTTGGCAGGAAGACGGACTCAATGAAGTCGACCACTTCGACCGGGCGATCTCCGAAAAATGGACCAAGGCGACAGGGGGGCACAGCGATGAAGGCGCCCTGCTCACGCTGTTCTTGTGCCTGGCTGCCACAGTAACGCCCAAGACCCTGCTGACTGAAAAAGGATCTGCCACCTTGGTGCGCAAGATCCGCAAAGATGGCCTCAAACCCGAATTGGCCACCGAGTTCATCACGGCCCATGCGCCAGAACAACACCAAGGGGACTACACCCGAATGTGGATGGAGTTCATCGAAGAAGCTCAATCCACATTGCTGAGCGACCATGACTATGCGCTCAACGATGCACTCGCCCTACTCCGGCGGGAATGCAACGTCAAACAATAGTCAAAGATCCAATCAAGCGGCTACGGCCACTTTCTTGATGGACTTAGCCGCGGCCTTCTTCGCCACTGGCTTGGCAGCCTTGGCCGCAGGCGCGGCTTTAGGTGCCGGTGCCTTTTTGACTGCAACGGCCTTCTTCGCTGCTACTTTTTTAGCGGGTTTGGCCACTGCAACAGTCCTTACCGCTTTCACCGCCTTGGCAGCTTTTGCAGGCTTCTCACCGGCTGTACCCGTCCATGTCAAGCGGGCCTTCTTGGCCAAGGTCACCACTTTGGCAATATCTTCGTCGGTATGCACGCCCTTGACGCCTGAAATGGCCGCCAGTTTCATGCCGTGCTTGAGACCCAGTTTGTAGATCTCTTTGACTTTTTCCCACTCGGTGTCCCGCCCGACGGTAAAGACCTCAAAGCGACCTTCCAGCGCCAACACAATGGTCTCCGCCAAGCAAGCGTAGATCACGTTCGGTGGCAGGCTGATGCTCTTCATACCCTTGACTTTGGTGGGCAACTCAATTTCGCCCGACTCAATCACCAACACGTCAGGGCGCTTGGCAACGTCTGAAGCCGGCAAATCCAGGGGCCGCGCCACGTCCGTGATCACGCATCCAGGCTTCACCCGCATGATGTCGAGAATTTCTTTGCCCGCGCCCGAAGTGGAGGTAACGATCATGTCCATGTCGGCCAGCAAATCGTTGTAGTTGATGGTGGTGAACACCTTGGCGTCCGGAGTTTCTTTCAGGATAGAGGCTTTGAGTTCGTCGAGCTTGCTCAGGGTGCGCCCCGCCAGGTACACCTCATCAAATGACATGGCCAGTAGCCTCGCACTGACCGATCCGATGGAGCCGGAAGCCCCGATCACCATGGTCTTTGCCGCCACCTTCTTGTTCTCGTTGATAGTCACCAGCCCCATGCGGCGCATGGCGTCGGCAGCGGCCCACAGCGCACCAGAAGCCGAATAGCTGTTGCCGGTGGTAATCGGCAAACTGGAGCGCCGGGCAACCGTCACGCCGGCGTCGCCCACCACCTTGGTGAAGGCGCCCAGACCCATGATCTGGGCCCCCATTTTTTCGGCCATTTTGGACGCTTGCAGCAGGCGGCGGTAGGTAAATTCGGGGCTGCGCGACAGCATTTCCTTGGGCGTACCACCCACAGAAATGAGCCAGCCTTCGGTCTCGGCACCCGTGGGCGACACGATGTTGCTCATTTTGCAGTACACCATGGGCGGCATATGGGCCGCCAACGTTTCGATCTTGTCCATCACGAACTTGGGAGTCGCCTTGGGGATCGGGAATGCGTTTTTGATGTAGTTCTGGCTGAGTGGATGAATCACAAACGCAAAACGGCGGATATTGCGGAAGTGGCCGGTGGGGTGCAACAAGCGCGGCACGATTTTGAGTTCATCCAGGATCTCATCAAAATCGTCGTCCGACACTTCCTCCGGCGATTTTTCCAGTGCGGCCAAAATCATCGCCTCTATCGTATTTATGCCCACCACTTTCTCAAACAACTTGGGGGACACGTCCACCACCAGGTTCACCTTGCATTTGGTGAAAAACGCCATGCGCTCATCATCGACCGCCGACGTAATGAGGGTTTTACCCTCCAGGTTGGTCGCATTGCCCACCGCCTTGATTTCGGCGAACGTACCCACTACTACATGCGATTTACCCACCGCGCTGGCCGCGCGCTTGATCTTGAACTCGCTCAGTGATGATTCGAGCATTTCACCGGGCTTGCCTCCCAAAATAAAGTCGCTGCCTTTGGCGTACAACTCCAACTGCTCCAAGGAGCCCAGCATGGCGGGTGCGCCGGTCTGAAACAAGGCGTCGGCAAAGCTCAGGTTTTTGGAGTAGTCGGACATGGCCAGCGCCATGTCGTAGTTGCGCATACCCGATAGAAACAGCACCAAATTGTTATTAAAGTAGTGCCCCAGTTCTTTTTGGACATAGTGAATGGCGCGCACTTGCAGTAAGCGGCGCAGGGTGGCGCCCGTCGTCACAGGAACGCGCGTGACCACATTCGTCAAGCGCTTGGTTTCCTTGTTGGTCACCGTGCGAAGCCCCACGTTGTAGTGGTCACTGATTTCACCCAAACCAATGGCATCGGCCGTGGCTTGGTGGCGGCGCATTAACTCCCACGCCTTGCCGGTATCCTGGTCTGCGCCCAAACGACGCACCGAGAAACTTTGGCCCAGAAAATCGGTCTTGAACTCGAAATCCTGCTTGGATGAACCCAACGTAACAGTCACTACTTTTTTCATTCAATCTCTCCTCTTTATAAACTTGAAATTCACCATGAATCAGCACACGCAGATTCAGGAAACCATGAATTATTTTCGGGCTATTTTCTTGCGGCTTGGTGCCGCTTTCACATTGGCCGCTGCGGGTGGCAGGGCTTGGCGAATGATGCCCTCACAGACATCCTGCGACATGTAACGCGGCACAGGGTAGCCGGTGTGCGCTTCCCAGCAGGCGGCTTTTGCCAAAGCGGGAATATCGGACTCTTTCAGGGCGGCCAGATAGGTTGGAATACCCAAATCCCGGTTCAGCTGGTCCACGGCATCGAGGAATTTTTGTGCCAGCACTTCGCTGGACTCGTCCTCCGTGCCTACCTTGGCGCGCAGTGCCAGCGCAGCCAGGCGTTCCGTGATGGCTGGGCTGGAGTACTTGAGCACGTAGGGCAGCATGATGGCGTTGGCCAAACCATGCGGCGTGTGGTACAGGCCGCCAAACTGGTGCGCAATAGCGTGCACGTATCCCACATTGGCGCGGGTAAACGCAAACCCGGCGTAGGTAGACGCCAACGCCATTTTTTCGCGGGCGGCCAGGTTGGCCCCATCGTTGTAGGCCACGCGAAGGTTCTCAAATATCAAGCCCACAGCCGTCAGCGCCATGCCATCCGAATACCCGGTGGTCCAGTGCCCGACAAATGCTTCCACAGCATGGGTCAGCGCGTCGATGCCGGTAGCTGCCGTTATGTGCGGTGGCAAACCGGTCATTAAAGACGGGTCCAATGCGGCCATTTTGGGCACCATGCGGGGATCGACGATGACCAGCTTTTTGTGGGTCTCCGGGTCGGAAATCACGGCCGCTACGGTCACTTCCGAGCCGGTTCCAGCGGTGGTTGGTACCGCATAAATCTTGACTGGCGCACGCAGGCCTTTGAGATAACCAGCCAACTGGCGCAGTGGTTTTGGATTGGACACCGCGACCGCAATCGCCTTGGACGCATCCATTGATGAGCCGCCGCCAAAGGCCACGATGGCGTCGCACTCGTGTTCCTTGTAGAAGGCAATGCCTTTTTCAATCAGGGGAATCGGGGCGTCGGGGGTGATTTCGTCAAACACCACAAAATTGGCACCACCGGCGCTCAAGGCATCGGTCAGCGGTTTGAGTAGTCCTAACTTGGAGATGATGCTGTCGGTAACGATCAGTATCTTGCTGTGGCCAAACCCCGCAATGGCCTGACCCAAGCGACCGCTGGAACCGGGGCCCACCAGCAGTGTTGGCTGAGGAATCGGGATAAACCGGGTCACCAAACCTGCTCCCCGCATCAAGGCACCAAGGCCGGCGGCACGAACTGAGTCACTCAACATGTCGGTAATCAAGAGATTTCTCCTCGGGGAAATGGCAAAAGGGTGCCAGCATAGTATGCCTTTGCATTCAGCTGTTGGGGCATCACCTTAAACACGGACAAACCCTGATACGGTCACCGCATGTGCTTGAACATCTGGGCCTGAAACCTCTCCGGTATTCCCACGCGGCGCGGCCCGGGGATCAACTCAAACACATCGCTGGCTTGTACGGTGCCCGGCGCATCCACCGAGAGATAAAACCCACAGTAGCCGCTTTGCGCCATGACTTTGGACGCCTTGTTAAAGCCCATAGCGGCATTGAATTTGAAGCAGGGTTCGCGCGGCTGCGCCACGCTGAAGGCGCAATTGGGGAAACGCAAAACATCGCCCACCCAGACGTCTGTTTCCAGCAACCCTTGCAGCGTCAGGTTTTCGCCCAGTGCGCCGGGAGCCAGGGCGCCATCGATTCCAGCGACGCCCGCCTCCTCGCGGGCCGCGTTCCAAAAACCATAATGTTCTGACGGGTAGGCATACACCGCTTTTTCCAGTCCACCGTGCACGGACAGGTCCGCTTGCTCGTCGCCGAACAGTCCCAAGGCCTGCACACGAACAGGGCCCAAAACCGGGGTTTTGTGAATCGCCGTAAGAATGGAGCGCCCAGAGATGATGACCTTGCGGGCTTGCGCTACCTGAACACCGAGCACCGATCGAATAGCTTGGGACATGGCTGAGCCTTTCAAAGTTGGCGCTGCAATACTTCACCGGGACGGCTGGAATACTTCACCGCCGAGTCCAGCTTCTCGACCTGCACGGCAGCGGAGCGCTGCTGGTAGACGTTGGCTTTAAGCCAATCGCACTCCATTTGCAATGCCAATTCGTGATCTACACGGGTGTGCCAGACTTTTTGCTCCGCGTTCCAGCGGTAGCCACGGGCCTTAAGCTTGTCTTTGGCATCAAAGGGCGCGTTGGTGGCTTGCAAACGGTAGGTGGGCTTTTGCACAGCCGTCAACAAATGGGACAAGCCGGTATGCGACTCAGCGGGCAGACGCGCCACCAGCACGGCCAACAGCGCGTGGCAGTCCATCTCGGCGCGGTGGGCGTCATAAAACAGGCCCAGCGCCTGGGCCAGATTCTCCAACTTGGCGGAGCCGCGCCCCTGGGCTTTCCAGTCAATGTCGGCAAACGAGCAGGCCCAGCTCAGCTGGCGAAACCGGGGCAGGCGTGCTTCACAAAACGGGCGGTCGAACCCAGCGTTATGGGCTATCACCACATCCACCCCGTCCAGCAACTGGGCAATGCGGTCTTCGTCCAGCCGCTGCCCCTGCACATCCGCGTCAGTGATGCCGGTGATGGCGACCACCTCTTTGGGGATGGGCATGCCGGGGTCTTCCAGCCCGTCGTACACCTGCACCTCGCCCACTGGCAAGCCGGTGGCGGTATCTACGTCTACCCGGAGCAAGGCCAGCTCCATGATCTTGTCTTTGGACTGGTCCAGGCCCGTGGTTTCGGTGTCCAGCACCACGATGCGAATCACCCCCAGCGCCGCGCCTTGCGGCCACTGCACGCAGGGCTTGAGGCGGCGCAGGATGCGGTAATCCGGGTGCGCTTCCAGTGTGACGGCCATGGACTCGGCGTCAATCGCAGGGCTTGCCAACACGGCTGTTTTACTGCTTCGAGCCGCGCGCTTCTTAGCCGCGACGGGTTCGATTCGAATTTCGGGAAAAAGGTCGGAACTCTGCGATTCGTTATTCAAGGGATCACCTGGTAAATGGGCATAGCGCCATTATTGCCTCTATCATCCGCTGCAAAACCTGTTCAAACGCTTGCTGCCCCTATGACAAATACCTCCCCCCCCCGCACCCAATTACCCTTACCACTCAAAGGCGTCCGCATACTCAGCCTGGCATTGAACCTGCCCGGCCCGGCGGCCCTGATGCGTGCGCGCCAAATGGGCGCTACCTGCATCAAGCTGGAGCCGCCAACGCACCCCAGCGCACCTGCGGGCACCTCGAGTGACCCGATGGGTTTGTACAACCGCGCAGCCTACGATGTGTTGCACCAGGGCGTGAAGATTGCCAATGCCGACCTCAAGACCGAGCAAGGCCAAAAGGTCCTGCACAAGGATCTGGCCAAGACCGACGTGCTGCTGACATCCTTTCGCCCTTCGGCGCTGAAAAAGCTGGGGCTTGACTGGAAAGCGCTTCATAAGCAATACCCCAATTTGTCATGGGTCGCCATTGTCGGTGCGCCTGCTGAACGGGCCGAAGAACCCGGCCACGACCTGACCTATCTGGCGGAAAACAATCTGATTACTGGGCTGGACTTGCCCCCGACCCTGTACGCCGACATGGGCGGCTCATTGATGGTGTCCGAGGCCATCTTGCAAACCCGGCTGCACCAATTGCAAAAAGGCAAAGGCGCCCGGATGGAAGTTGCCCTATCGGACGCCGCCGGCTACTTGGCTCTGCCGCGCAGCTGGGGCCTGACCACGTCCGGCTCGGCCGTGGGTGGCGCGCACGCGGGTTACAAGGTGTATCCCTGCAAGGACGGCCGGGTGGCATTGGCGGCACTGGAGCCGCACTTTGCCGCCACTTTGGCAACAGAGGTGGGCTTGGCAAAGTCCCACATCATGGCCATGTTTGCGCCAGAGACGCACGCCGCTATTGCAACGTATCTGGCAGGCAAGACCCGCCAGGAACTCGATGCATTGGGCGCAGCCAAAGACATCCCGCTGCACACGCTGGCACCCTGAGCACCTGCAGTTGACACTTTTTTGTCACATTAATGACAAACAATCGGGCTTTGCAATTTGTCGCCGACACAACATGACGAAAGCACACCTTCTGAAAGCCTTGCTGTTCGCCGCTTGTGGTGCGCTGCACGCTGGCATTTATGCAAAAGAGCCAAGCACCACAGCAGAAATGCCGGTACTCAGTGCTTGCGCTGGCGAAACGCCGCCTTTTGTCATCATCAAGGGAATGACCGCGACCACCGGCTTCAGCATCACCTTGTTCAACCACATTGCAGAGCAACTTCAGCGGCGCCCTAGTTTCAAGGAGCTGCCATGGGCACGCTGCCTGGAAGAGGTGAAGGAAGGCCGTATTGACTTGGCCATTGATGCCTATGCGGACGCCGAGCGGCGCAAGGTCTTTTTGTACTCGGTCCCTTACCACACGCTGACCCCACAGATTTTCTATCGGCGTGCGGATGCCCAAAGGCTCGGGGCGCCTGCGCTGACGCTTGCGTCACTGCAAAAACTGCGCGGCTGTGGCGTGTTCGAATACACCTATGACCATTACGGGCTCGATGCCAAGAAGATGGATTTGGGTGCCAAAAATGACCAGGCAATGCTGACAAAACTGAAACTTGGCCGCTGCGACTATGCGGTGGAAGAATTGGAATACGTGGTCGGTGGCCGGCGGACCGAAGCAAACTGGCCCGACGAGTCTGACCTGGCTTCGTTCCAACCCGCTTGGGCCAAACCGCCCCAAGTGCATTTTTTAACCAGCCAAACGCAGCCCAAGGCGCGCGAACTGCAAAGCCGGATCAATGAAATCATATCGACCAGTGAGAAAAACGGTTTTCTCAAAGCGTTGAGAAAAACCTACCTATAAGGCGGCCCGAATGCGGATACCTGCCTTATTTAGGTCAATCCGCCTGCGCTTGGTCATCCTTTTCATTCTGGTCACAAGCACCACGTTGGCGGCTTTTGGCCAGTATGGACAGTCCACGCTGTCGGATCGGCTGGAGCAGCGTTTTTCGCAACTCATGCACGCCACGGTCATGCGGCTGGAAGTGGGTCTGAACGATCTGATCTGGAATGTGGACCACGAAGGCATCGAACGCAACCTTGACGTAGAGATGCTGCAAGAGGAGATCAATGCAATTCAGGTGTTCGATGGCCAGGACAGCCTGCTCACCACCGCCTTGCGCGACCCTCAGGGCCTGGTGATAAAGGGGCAGATCAACGACGACTTCACCGGCATCCGCGTCCAGACCCTGCTATACCGCGGAAAACCGCCAGCCGATAGCCCGTCGGCCACGGGCGCAGGACCCGACTATCTGGGCCGTACCGTCGTGTATTTTTCACGCAACCACATTGACCAAGCACTGAACGCCGACAGGCAGCGCTGGATGACCGAGGCGCTGGTGGTGGACTTGGTGCTGGTTTTGGCACTGGCTTTCAGTTTACGCATGGTTTTTGTGCCGCTGAAGCGATTGCGCGATGCCTTGTTTGAGCTCGCGGGCAGTGGCGATGAGGGCGCTCGGGAATTGCCCGAGACCGGCAGCACCGAATTTTCCGAGGTGATTCGCGGCTTCAACCTGACGCAGCGCAAAGTGCAACAGGTGATGCAACGCCATGCCCAAGCCAGCCAGCAGGCGCATGACTCTGCGGCGCGTGCCGAGCAAGCGCTGGCCCAATTGCAATCAACGCAGCAGTCGCTGGTGCAATCAGAAAAACTCTCCAGCTTGGGCGGCATGGTGGCTGGCGTGGCCCACGAAATCAATACACCGGTGGGCATCACGCTGACCAGTGCATCCATGCTGCTGGATGCCAGCGACAAGTTGCAGGCCCAACTGGAGCAGGGCAGCCTGCGCAAATCAGAAATCGTTGCCTATGTTGCACTCGCCTGTGAGAGTTCCCGCTTGATCCTGAGCAACTCTGAGCGCGCCGCCCAGCTGATCCAGAGTTTCAAGCAGGTAGCCTCCGACCAAACCAGCGAGCAGCGCCGCAGCTACGACCTTCAACAATACCTGGACGAAATCCTCGCCAGCCTGCGGCCCAGCCTCAGGAAGCACAAAGCGCAGGTCAATGTCCAGTGCGCCGAAGCCATTACGCTGGATGGGTATCCGGGCGCGCTGGCGCAAGTCATGACCAACCTGACCATGAATGCGCTGACCCATGCCTTCAAGGACGAGCGCGAGGGCGGCAATATCGACATCGTCGCCACACGCATCGATGACCGGGTGGTGATCCAGTTCCGCGATGATGGCTGTGGCATTGCCCCCGAGAATTTGGGCAAGGTTTTCGAGCCATTTTTCACCACCCGACGTGGCCAGGGCGGCACTGGGCTGGGGCTGAACATTACCCACAACATCATCGTCAAACAGTTTGGCGGGACACTGCAAGTGCAAAGCGAGCCCAACAAAGGCAGCTGCTTTACGCTTGAATTCCCGCTTGTAAGCCCCCAACAAATCACTGGAGATCGAACATGACCACCCCAACAGCTGCCGACACCGATGACATCGCCTGGCTGGTGGACGACTCGGCGGAGCCGGTACTACCCTTGCCCAACACCCTGCCTTGGCGTGTGCTGATTGTGGATGACGAGGAGGATGTTCACGCCGTCACCCGTCTGGTGTTGGGAAACATCATGTTCAAAGGGCGTGGGCTGGAGCTTCTGTCGGCCAACAGCGCGGCACAAGCCTGGCAAGTGCTCAGTGCCGAGAGCGACATTGCGCTGGTGTTGCTGGATGTGGTGATGGAGAGCAATGATGCCGGCCTGGTGCTGGCCAAGCGCATCCGCGAGGAGCTGCACAACCACATGGTGCGCATCGTGCTGCGTACGGGCCAGCCTGGCCAGGCCCCGGAAGAGCGGGTCATCATTGACTTTGACATCAACGACTACAAGTCGAAGACCGAGCTCACCAAACAAAAACTGTTCACCACCGTGATCGCGTCCCTGCGCGCCTACGAGGGCCTGGTCACGATCGAGCGCAGCCGCGTCGGTTTAAGCAAAATTTTGCACGGGGCCAGCAATCTGTATGAAATGCGTTCACTGCAGGAGTTCGCATCCGGGGTGCTCAGCCAGGTCATAGCACTGCTGGACCTGGGAACCCTGGGGACGCTGTGCGTGTCCCCGCAGGAGCCGGGCTTCAAGTTTGAGGGGGGCTTTGCGGTGCTGGCGTCTACCGGGCAGTACACCGCGCTGGCCGACCAGCAAACACTGCCTTCGGACCACGCGTGCATGCCACTGATTCAGCAGGTCTTGCACGACCAGAAAAGCGTTTTCAACACCGTGGCCTGTGCCTTGTACGTTCATGCGGCGCAGGGGCGCAAATTTGTCATCGTGTTGAGCCCGCCATGGCCGCTGGCCCAATACCAATGCGACCTGCTGAGCGTGTTTTGTGACCGCATTGCAGCCACTTTTGACAACCTGCACATGTATGACCAGCTGCAAAAAGGCCAGGAGGCCACCGTGATCGCGCTGTCCGATCTGGCCGAATCGCGCGATACCGACACCGGCGGCCATGTTCGCCGTGTTGCCCAGCTGACCAACGCCATTGCGACGCGCCTGCTGGCCCGTGGTCAACACGCCGATCAGGTAGGCCCGCACTTTTTCACCCAGGTCGGGCTGGCCAGCATGTTGCACGACATTGGCAAAGTAGCCACGCCGGATGCCGTGCTGCTCAAACCCGGCCGGCATACGCCAGAGGAGCGCACGGTCATGGAGCTGCACGCCATCAAAGGCGAAGAAGTGCTACTGCGCGCCGCCCAGATGGTGGAGGGACAGAGCTACCTGACCGTGGGCGCGGAAATAGCCGGTGGCCACCACGAGCACTTTGACGGCAACGGGTATCCACGTCGCCTGTCGGGCCAGAAAATTCCGTTGGGGGCACGCATCGTTGCCGTGGTCGATGTGTTTGACGCCCTGCTACACAAGCGCCCATACAAAGAACCTTGGCCTTTGTCGGATGTGATTGCCTATTTGCAGGAGCGCAGCGGCAAGCAGTTTGACCCAGCCGTGGTGGATGCACTGATTGACTTCGTGGAAACCGAAAAGCCCACCTGGCTTGCCCCCTGAACGCGCCACGGCTCGGTCCAGCCTGCTATCAATTAAATAGCTGGTCGCGCATGCCCCACGGGGGCTAGAGCCTTATTTTGCTTATATTTCCGCTTAACGACGCTTGCCGGCCGGCTTAACGCCGGGCTTAGCCGCTAGCTTGCCTGCGCCGTTGTCCCGCGGGGGCAAACCCGTGCCCTGGGTCAGTAGGCGACCCTTGACCGGCGTGGCGGCGGTCTTCACCGGCAGCGTGGTCGAGTTTTTGCGCCGGGCACTCTGGTAGCCGCCGTCCGTCAGGGGTTGGAAGGTAGGGATCAGGTGGTGCTTGCCGTTGCCAATCAAATCGGCGCGGCCCATGGATTTGAGCGCCTCACGCAAGAGCGGCCAGTTGTTGGCATCGTGGTAGCGCAAAAAGGCTTTGTGCAGGCGGCGGCGCTTTTCGCCACGCACGATGTCCACCGTTTCGCTGTCGCGGGTGACCTTGCGCAGCGGGTTCTTGTTGGTGTGGTACATCGCCGTGGCGGTGGCCATGGGTGACGGATAGAAGGTTTGCACCTGGTCGGCACGGAAACCGTTCTTCTTCAACCAGACCGCCAGATTCATCATGTCTTCATCACTGGTGCCCGGGTGGGCAGCGATGAAATAGGGAATCAGGAACTGCTTTTTGCCGGCTTCCAGCGTGAACTTGTCAAAAAGGGTCTTGAACTTTTCGTAGGTGCCGATGCCCGGCTTCATCATCTTGGTGAGCGGGCCTTCTTGCGTGTGCTCCGGAGCGATTTTGAGGTAGCCGCCCACATGGTGGGTGACCAGCTCTTTGACGTACTCTGGGCTTTGCACCGCCAGGTCGTAACGCACACCGGAGCCAATCAGAATCTTCTTGATGCCCTTCAGGGCGCGGCCACGGCGGTAGATTTTGAGCAGCGGGCCATGGTCGGTGGTCAAATTCTGACAGATGCCGGGGTACACGCAGCTGGGTTTGCGACAAGCCGCTTCGATCTCAGGGCTGCGGCAGCCCAGGCGGTACATATTGGCCGTGGGGCCACCCAGGTCGGAGATGGTGCCGGTAAAGCCCTTCACCTTGTCGCGGATGTCTTCAATCTCTTTGATGACCGAGTCTTCCGAGCGGCTCTGGATGATGCGCCCCTCGTGCTCGGTGATGGAACAGAAGGTGCAGCCGCCAAAACAGCCGCGCATGATGTTGATGGAGAAGCGGATCATCTCCCACGCCGGGATCTTAGTTGCGTGGTCGTGGCTGCCGTTCTCGTCCGCGTAGGCCGGGTGCGGGCTGCGGGCGTAGGGCAGATCAAACACAAAATCCATCTCGGCCGTGGTCAGCGGAATGGGCGGTGGGTTGATCCACACATCACGCGCGGTCACGCCTTCGCCATGGGCTTGCACCAGGGCGCGGGCGTTGCCGGGGTTGGTTTCCAAGTGCAGCACGCGGCTGGCGTGGGCATACAGCACTGGGTCGCTCTTGACCTGCTCGTAGCTGGGCAGGCGGATCACCGAGCGATCACGCGGTGGCACCTTGACGCTGCCCTTGCCGTACAGCGCCGGGTTGGGCATGAAGGTCAGAGGGTGGATTGCCGGATTAACCGCATTTTTTAAGTCATTTAGGCCTGTAGCCCCCGTGGAACCTGCGTAAGCAGCTCCTGTTTCCATAGCAGTTAGCGCATCTTTTTCGGTGCCTTTTTCAGCATCTTCCTTGGCGCAGGTACTGCCCTGCCCTGCCGCTTGCTCGCTGGTGGTCTGGTAAGGGTTGATGTGGTCTTCGACCCGGCCCACTTCGTCCACGCTGCTGGAGTCGATCTCGAACCAGCCTTCGGGCGATTCGCGGCGAAAGAAGGCGGTGCCGCGCACGTCGGTAATCTGCTCCACCGGCTCTTTGGCGGCCAGGCGGTGCGCAATCTCCACAATGGCGCGCTCGGCGTTGCCGTACAAGAGCAAATCGCATTTGGCGTCCACCACGATGGAGCGGCGCACTTTGTCTGACCAGTAGTCGTAATGCGCGATGCGGCGCAAGCTGCCTTCAATGCCGCCCAGCACAATCGGCACGTCCCTAAAGGCCTCGCGGCAGCGCTGGCTGTAGACGATGGCGGCACGGTCCGGGCGCTTGCCGCCGATATCGCCGGGGGTGTAGGCGTCGTCACTGCGGATTTTGCGGTCCGCGGTGTAGCGGTTAATCATGGAATCCATGTTGCCCGCAGTTACACCCCAAAACAGATTGGGCTTGCCTAAAGCGCGGAACGGCTCGGCGCTCTGCCAGTCGGGCTGGGCGATGATGCCGACCCGAAACCCCTGCGCTTCAAGCATGCGGCCAATGACCGCCATGCCAAAACTGGGGTGGTCGACGTAGGCGTCGCCCGTGACCAGCACGATGTCACAGCTGTCCCAGCCCAACTTGTCCATCTCCGCCCGGCTCATGGGTAAAAACGGGGCCGTGCCAAAGCGGGCTGCCCAGTGTTTGCGGTAGCTGGACAGCGGCTTTGCGGCGCGCGCGAAAAAGGAGACGTCGACTGGGGCGTTCATGGGGCACTTCGGGGGTTAGGCGGCGATTTTAAGGTTTTGTCCTTGGCAGTGCGCTTAAAAGGGGTACTGACTGAACGAGGGACAGCGATTCGGGGATACGGTCTACAGAAAACCCCACTCAAGCCGATAAAGACAGCATCACCCTTAAAAATGGTCTCACCATGCAAACCACGGACGATTTAAGCAAACCAGTACGTCTTGGTGCACTCAGCATGGCCAAGGTGACCCGCGCCCTGCTGGACGGCCCATGCAGTATTCGCGAACTGCAAGTGATCAGCGGATTGAGCACCAACACCCTGCACGAGTACATGCGCGCCCTGCGCAAAGAGCAGGTGGTGCACATTTGCGGCTGGGAGAAAGACGCCACCGGCCGCGAGAGCCTGCGCGTATTCAAATTTGGCCCCGGCAAAGACAAGCCGCGTGGCAAGAAGAGCAAGGCACTCATCGCACGGGAATGCCGCCAGCGCAAGCAGGACGCCAAGTTGTCGCATTGCTTTGCGCCCATTAACACCGTCGAAGTCACCACCCAGCGCGTCAACCGACCACGCGATGAAGCACGCTGCCTACACCACGAACTCGCCTGACACGGCAAGGGCGCACCCTTGCATCGCACTTTGCGCGCCCAGGGTCAGCAGTTGCATCGCCCGGTAAACCTGCGTGGGAGTGACGGCCGGTTGGGCTTCATGACCCGACAAATGTGCACAGAGTTGGGCGTAATAACCCAAGTAATTGCCGGGCACATCGGGGGCGTTACTCACCACGGCGCCCCCATCGGTTTGCAGCGTCACCAGTCCTAGCTGCGGATCACACCCCCAGCCGGACTCTGCGCCCCACTGCGGACGACCGCCGGCTTTGAGCGCGTCCTCCTGCACATCCAGACCGTATTTCACAAAAGAGCCTTGCGTGCCATGCACCACAAAGCGCGGCCCCACCACGGGCACCAATGCGCTGCCATGCAACAGCACCCGCAAGCCCGGGTGCCGCGTGGGGTAGCGCAACTGGGCATGGAAATAGTCATTCACTTGCGCACCCTCGCGCTGGCAGGCCACGTCCAGATGGATATCGTCCGGTGCACCAAAAAGCTGCAGGCATTGGTCCACCAAGTGCGCACCCAAGTCAAACCACAGGCCGGAGCCGGGCAGGTCCTGCTCGCGCCAGCGGTCAGGCACTACCGGGCGGTAGCGGTCGAAGTGCGACTCAAAATGCACGATGCGCCCCAGCACGCCGCTGTCCAGCACCTGTTGCAAAGCCAAGAAATCGGCATCCCAACGCCGATTTTGGAACACAGTCAGCACCAGGCCCTGCGCCTGGGCCAGCTGTAGCAGGTCTTCGGTTTGCGCCAGCGTCACGGTGCAAGGCTTGTCGACCACCACGTGCTTACCCGCCAGCAGTGCCTCACGCGCCAAGGGGTAATGGCTTTCGTTGCCGGTGGCAATCACAACGAGATCAATTGCAGGATTGCTGAATATCTCCGTGGGCGTGGCCACCACCCGAACCTGCGGCCAGTGCGCCAACACCTCTTGTGCTTTGGACGAACACACGCTGGCCAAATGCAAGCCAGGCACGCCACTGATCAGCGGCGCATGGAAAATACGCCCGGCGTTGCCGTATCCAATAAGTGCCACCTGAATGGGATTCACCGCCATATTGTCTGAAAGGTTTGTCATACGTCTATCTTGCTTCAAAAATGCAATCCGTCACCCGATCAACACGTCTTATGATGGTGTTTTGCACCCGGGTACAGTACAAACCCCAATGCCAAAGCCTTCCGCGGGCACCAAATTTGCATGGCCTACCCCGTAGAATGAATTTTTCAGTCTTAATCAACCCGCCGGGGACCAAACCCGGCTTACTCAAGGATCACACCATGAAGAAACTCCTGCTGGCAATTGCCCTCGGATCGGTCTGTGCCGTGTCGTTTGCACAAGGCAAAGACCTCAAAGTTGCTATCGACCCGACCTATGAGCCCTTCACGTTCAAAACGGCGGACGGTAAACCTACCGGCTTTGATGTGGACATCGCCAGCGCACTGTGCGAACAAATCAAACGCAAATGCGTATTTGTAGAACAAGTGTGGGACAGCATGATCCCCGGCCTGCAGGCCAAAAAATACGACGTGATCATCAGCTCAATGTCCATCACCGAAGACCGCCTGAAAGCCATTGACTTCACGGACAAGTACTACAACACACCCAGCCGTGTGGTGGTGAAGAAGGGCGTCGCCTACACCGGCCCCGCCTCCATCAAAGGCAAGAAAATTGGCGTACTCAAAGGCAGCACCCAGGAAAAATACGCAATGGGCGAATTGAAGACCGTGGGCGTGGAAGTGATCCCCTACGAAGCACAAGACCAGGTCTACCTGGACATCAAATCTGGCCGACTGGACGGTACCGTGGCTGATTTTGTGGAAGTCACTGGCGGCTTCCTGAGCAAGCCTGAAGGCAAAGACTACAACTTGGTGGGGCCTGAGCTGTACATCGAAAAATACTTCGGTACGGGCGCTGGCATCGGAATGCGCAAGGGCGAAGCCGCGCTCAAAGCTGAGTTGAATGCCGCCATCAAGGCCATTCGTGGCAATGGTTCGTACAAGAAAATCAACGACAAATATTTCAAGTTTGACGTTTACGGCAAGTAAATAGCACTACGCCCTCGCGTCGGCGCGCAGTCCAACTGTGCTCCGGCGCTTTTCTTTTTTCAACCGACCCCGTCCATGAGCGCCTACTACACCGCCATCCTCCAAGGCTCCGTGCTCACGGTGGGTGTTTCCCTGTGCGCACTGCTGGTCTCTATCGTGCTGGGCCTGGCAGGAGCGGCCGCCAAGCTCTCCGGGCGTTCCGTGCTGGTGGCCCTGGCCACCTTCTACACCACCATCATTCGCGGCATCCCCGAGCTGGTGCTGATGTTGCTGATCTTCTACGGTGGCACGATTGGCGCCAACAACTTTCTAGAGTGGATGGGCAGTGAGGCGACCGTCGACATCAACCCGTTTGTTGCCGGTGTCTTGACCATCGGCTTTATCTACGGCGCCTACATGACCGAGACCTTTCGCGGTGCCATGCTCTCCATCCCAAAGGGGCAAATGGAAGCCGCAGTTTCCTTTGGTATGGGCCGGATGCAGGCATTCATGCGCATTACGGCACCACAAATGGTGCGCTACGCCCTGCCCGGCTTCACCAACAACTGGCTGGTGCTGATCAAGGCCACCGCCTTGGTGAGCCTGATTGGTTTGCAAGAGATGACCTACCTCGCCAAGCAGGCCAGCGCAGCAACCCGCTCGCCATTTGAGTTCTTTTTGTTCACCGCGGCCTTGTTTTTGATCTACACCACGGTGTCCCTGGTGGTGTTGCGCCGCTTAAACGCGCGCTACAGTCTGGGCACCAAGCGGGGGACCTTGTAATGAACTGGGCTGTTATTTTCGAGCCGCAAAACCTGGCGCTGTTTGGCACCGGCATTGTCACCACCCTGGGACTGCTGTTTTCCTCATTGACCGTGGGTGCCGTGCTGGCGCTGGCCTTTGCGCTTTTGCTCACCGGCCCCTGGGCACCCCTGCGCTGGATCGTGGGGGCCTATACCTACGTGATTCGCGGCACCCCACTGCTGATTCAGGTGTATCTAATTTATTACGGCTTGGGCCAACTGGAGTGGATACAGGCCCGCTGGAACGATGTCTGGCCATGGACGCATTTCAAGGAGCCGTTCTTTTGCGCTTTGCTAGCGTTTAGCCTGAACACGGCGGGCTACACCGCCGAAATGCTGGCCGGTGCCATTCGCGAGACCAATGCAGGCGAGATTGAAGCGGCACAGTCCTTTGGCATGAGCCGGTTTCAGGTGATGCTGCGCATAGTGTTGCCCAGCGCCATGCGCCGCACGCTGCCGGCCTACAGCAATGAGGTGGTGATGATGCTGCAAAGCACCAGTTTGGCCAGTGCCGTGCCGTCCCTGATGGACGTCACCGGTGCCGCCAGCCGGATTTACTCGGATTACTACCTGCCGTTTGAGGCGTATTTGGCGGCAGCGGGTATTTATTTGATTGCCTCGTTTGCCTTGATTGGCATGTTCAAGTACAGCGAGAGCCGCTGGCTGGCTTACCTGGCCCCGCGCAAACATTGAAGCCGCCCGGCGGGTCTCGCTTACGCGGGCCCAAAGGGTTGCCCCCCACCTGAGCACCACTATGCAACGCATTGACCACCCCCTTCTGTCCCAGAGTCTGGGCAGCCAAAAATCCATCCGCAGTTTTCACTTCGGCACCCAGGGTGCAAGCCCCAAGGTCTACATTCAGGCCAGCCTGCACGCCGAAGAGTTGCCCGGCATGTTGGTGGCACACCACCTGTGCGCCATGCTGGAGGCGGCGCAAGCGGCCGGGCTGGTCCACGGTGAAATTGTGCTGGTTCCGGTGGCCAACCCGATTGGCCTGGCCCAACGGCTGGACCGCAAGCCCATGGGGCGTTTTGAGCTGGACTCGTCCGAGAACTTCAACCGCCATTACCCCGATCTGGCTGCGGCCGTTTGGCCCGTGGTGCAAACCCGACTCGGGCAAGACGCATCGGCCAACGTGGCCACGGTGCGCGAGGCCATGGGAGACTACCTGCGCAACTGGGCCCCGGCCACCGAGCTGCAAAGCCTGCGCCGCACCCTGCTGACTATGTCCCACGACGCAGATTTGGTGCTTGATTTGCACTGCGACTGTGAAGGCGTGATGCACTTTTATTGCGAAGAAAGCTGCTGGACAACGCTTGCGCCATTGGCACGTTTGCTAAACAGTGAAGCCATTTTGCTGGCCAAAAACTCCGGCGGTGGGCCCTTTGACGAATGCCTCTCGGGTGCCTGGTGGAAGCTGGCCGAGCGCCTTAACGACGCGGGGCACGATGTGCCACTGCCCCAAGGCTGCTGCAGCACCACCATTGAGCTGCGCGGTGAGTTGGACGTCAGCCACGCCTATGCGCAGACCGATGCCCAGGCGATCTATGCCTATTTGCAGCGGGTACAGGCTATTGGTTTGGCACCGGGTGCCTCTGCCCCGAACATTCCACCTGCCAAGTGCCAGCCCACGCCATTGGCCGGCTCGCAGACGCTGCGCGCACCAGCCCCCGGTGTGGTGGTGTTTGCTGCCCAAGTGGGGCAAACCATGGCCGTTGGCGACCTGGTGGCCGAAGTGATAGACCCCATCCACAACCAAACCCACCGCGTGCTGGCGGAGGTGGCGGGCACCCTGTATGCGCGCATTCGCGACCGCTACATCACCAGCGGTGGTGAGCTGGCCAAGATTGCCGGTGCCACGCCGTTTCGAACCGGTGAGCTGCTGGGCGACTAACATCCAGCACAACGGACCCACGACATAAGACCCTCTGCAAAAGACCTGCCCATGACCTCCAACACCCTCAAACTCCAGGTCGAAGACATTCACAAGCGCTTTGGCTTCAACGAGGTGCTCAAAGGTGTGTCCCTCACCGCCCACGCGGGCGACGTGATCAGCATCATTGGCAGCTCTGGCTCCGGCAAGAGCACGTTTTTGCGTTGCATCAACCTGCTCGAAAAACCGAACCAGGGCCGCATTTTGGTGGCCGGAGAAGAACTCAAGCTCAAACCCTGCAAGAACGGCGAACTCAATGCCGCCGACCCCAAGCAACTGCAGCGCCTGCGCACCAAGCTGGCGATGGTGTTTCAGCATTTCAATTTGTGGGCCCACATGACGGTGCTGGAAAACATCATTGAAGCGCCGATCAACGTCATGGGCATTGCGCGTGAGGACGCCATTGAAACCGCACGCAAGTACCTGGCCCGTGTCGACCTGGCCGGCAAGGAAGACAGCTACCCGGCTCACCTCAGCGGTGGGCAGCAGCAGCGCGTGGCGATTGCCCGGGCGCTGGCCATGGAGCCCGAGGTGATGCTGTTTGACGAGCCCACCAGCGCGCTGGACCCGGAGCTGGTGTCGGAGGTGCTGAAAGTGATGAAGACGCTGGCACAAGAGGGGCGCACCATGGTGGTGGTAACGCACGAGATGGGCTTCGCCCGCGAGGTGGCCAACCATGTGATCTTTTTGCACAAGGGGCTGATCGAAGAAGAAGGCAACCCGGCAGAGGTGTTCGCCAACCCCAGCAGTGAGCGGCTCAAGCAGTTCCTGTCCGGCAGTTTGAAGTAGCACAAGAGGGAGCCGACTTGTCCCAACTGGAGCAATCCACCCTATTTCAATTGCTGCCGATTGGTGCTTACCGGTCGGACCGCGATGGCACCCTGCTGCACGCCAACGCCGCGCTGCTGCGCATGAATGGCTACAGCAACGAGGCGGAACTGCGCGCCGATTTCCGCAACAGCGAAAAGAACCCCTACGTTGATCCACTGCGGCGCGGACAGTTTTTGGCCCTATTGGAGAGTACGGGACAGGTCACCAATTTCGTGTCGGAGATGATTCGGTTCAAGACCGGTGAACACATGTGGGTCCGCGAGCACGCCCATGTGGTGCGCAACGACGATGGCAGCGTCCGGTATTACGAAGGCACGGCAGAAGACATCACCGAAGAGCTGGCCGCCAAGGCACTGCTGCACCAACGCGAAGCCATGTTGCAGAACCTGTTGCAGACCATTCCCGACCGGGTTTGGCTCAAAGACTTGAATGGGATTTATCTCACCTGCAATGACGCCTTTGCGGAGAACCTGGGCGCCACCCCGGCCGAGGTGGTCGGCACCACCGATGCGCAGTGGCTCGGCCCGGCACTGGCTGCCGGTTTTTTGGCCACCGACCGCTTGGCAACCCACGCCGGCAAGGCCGTGACTCTGGAGGAGGAAATGCCCTCTCCGATCTCCGCCAGCCCGGGCCTGTACGAAATCGTCAAAACACCCATGCTGGATGCTGCCGGCAACACCATAGGCGTGCTTGGTATGGCCCGCGATATCCGGCAACGCAAACAGGCGGAAGCACTCCTTAGGGACACCACGGAGCAGCTGGAGCTGGCCATCATGGGTGCCGATCTGGGGCGCTGGGACCATGACCTAACCTCTGACAAGGGCTACCACATGGACGAACACGCCTGCGCGCTACTCGGACGTGATGTGCGTGAGTGCGAAGTGGGCCGTGCTTGGGGTCACCTCATCCACCCCGACGACCTTCCGCAAACGCTCCATGCCATGCGCACCTACCTGAGCGGTGGTGCGCGAACCTATGAGGTGGACTACCGCGCGCGCCACACGAACGGCCGCTGGGTTTGGCTCAGTAGCCGTGGCAAGGTCGTACAGTTTGACCGCGACGGTGCGCCGCAGCGCATGGTGGGCACTCTGATGGATATTTCCGGGCGCAAACAGGCAGAGAGTCAACTGCGCGCCACACGGGCGGAGTTGCAAGCCACGCTGAACGCCCTGCCCGACCTGGTGTTTGAATTCACCGCCGAAGGGCGCTACTGCGCCATTCACACCCAAAACGAGGCTGGCATGCTGCTCCCGCCTGCGCTGATGATGAACAAGGTGGTCACCGAGGTTTTGCCCAAAGAGGCCGCCGACGCCTGCCTGGCGGCCTTGCAAGAGGCGAAGCAGCAGGGCCGATCGTTTGGAAAGCAATACAGCCTGCTGTTGTCCGGCGGCAAGCTGTGGTTCGAGCTTTCGGTGGTGCGCAAGCCTACCGAGCCGGGCGAAGAGGAACGCTTCATTGCGATTGCACGCGACATTACCGAACGCCGGATCACCGAGGAAGCAATTCAGCACCTCGCTTTTCATGACAGCCTGACCCACCTGCCCAACCGCCGACTGCTCAATGACCGCCTGCACAGCGCGGTGGCTGCCAGCAGCAGGAACCGGCAGCACGGGGCCTGCATGTTTCTGGACCTGGACAAGTTCAAGCTGCTCAACGACACCCATGGCCACGATGTGGGTGACCTGATGCTGCAAGAAGTGGCCCGCAGGCTGCAACAAAACGTCCGCGCCATTGACACCGTGGCCCGCCTTGGCGGTGACGAGTTTGTGGTGCTGATCCAGGCCCTGAGTGCCGACGCCGATGACGCACGCGTGCACGCGGCATCGGTGGCGCACAAAATACTGGCCAGCCTGAACGAGCCTTACGCACTGGCAGCGTATGAGCATGTCTGCACGCCCAGCATCGGCATTGCCTTGTTCAGCGGCGACAAACTGACACCGCAGGACATCCTCAAGCGGGCCGACGTGGCCATGTACCAGGCCAAGGCACAGGGGCGCAATACCCTCGTGTTTTATGAGTGAAATATGGCTCTAGACCCCGTGGATACTGCGCAACCAGCTATATAAACAATAGCAAACAAGATGCTCAACTCTCTACCCTCCGTCCTCGTCTGGCTCATTGCAACGCTGCTCATGGTGGTCAACGCCTTGTTCTGGGTGCCCATCCTGCTCATTTTTGCGTCATTGAAGTTGCTGTTGCCGTTCAAACCGGTGCGCCTGCACATCGACCCGGTTTTGCTGTTCATTGCCGAATCCTGGATTGCCTGCAACAGTGGCTGGATGGCGCTCACCCAGCGCACTCAGTGGGATGTGCAGGGCATTGAGGGGCTCAACCCGCGCAGCTGGTACCTGGTCAACAGCAACCACCAGTCGTGGGTCGATATATTGGTACTGCAGCACCTGTTCAACCGGCGCATTCCGCTGCTCAAATTTTTTATCAAGCACGAGCTGATCTGGGTGCCAGTGATGGGCCTGGCTTGGTGGGCGCTGGATTTTCCGTTCATGCGCCGCCACAGCGAGGAGTTTCTCAAGAAACACCCCGAAATGCGCGGCAAGGACCAGGAAACCACCCGCAAGGCCTGCGAGAAATTTGCGCTCATCCCCACCAGCGTGATGAATTTTCTGGAAGGCACCCGCTTCACACCAGCCAAGCAAACCCGGCAGCAGTCGCCTTTTCGACACCTGCTCAAACCCAAGGCCGGCGGCATGGCTCTGGCGCTCAATGCCATGGGGGATAAGTTTCAGGCCATTTTGGACGTCACCATCGTCTACCCCGATGGCGCACCTACGTTTGCAGACTTTTTGAGCGGCAAAATGCGCCGGGTCGTGGTGCGCGTGCGCTCATTGCCAGTACCGCAACACCTGCTGAACGGCGACTATGGGCAGGATGCCGCCTTCCGGGAAGCCTTCGCCCAATGGGTGCAGCAGCTCTGGCGCGACAAGGATGATTTGATCACCCAACTGCTCGCTGATTGCGCCAAAGGGCGATAGCTTCATGGCAAGCAAATACGATTTTCCTCGCTTAGCCTGTGTGACACGAATCTGTCACAAATCATTGGCAAGCTAGCCTACTCCTTTGTCACGAATGAACACACCATGAGCTTTGATTCCAACCCACCAAACGATGACCTCATCCGCCGCATTCGGGAGGACCTGATGGACAGCTATGACGAAGAGCTGGAAATGGAACTGGAAGACCGCAGCATGACCGAGCTCACTGCCGACGCAAGCGGCGTTCGTACGGCTGAAGAGCGCCAGGCGCGGCGCCAATATTTTCAGGAACTATTCCGTCTCCAAGGCGAGTTGGTCAAGTTGCAGGACTGGGTGGTGCATAGCCGGCACAAAGTCGTTATTTTGTTTGAAGGACGCGATGCAGCCGGCAAAGGCGGCGTCATCAAACGCATTACCCAACGACTGAACCCGCGCGTTGCCCGCGTGGCTGCCCTGCCCGCACCCAATGACCGCGAACGCACGCAATGGTATTTTCAGCGCTACGTCTCGCACCTGCCCGCAGCTGGGGAGATGGTCCTGTTTGACCGCAGCTGGTACAACCGTGCCGGCGTCGAGCGGGTGATGGGTTTTTGCAATGACACGGAGTACGAAGAGTTCTTCCGCACCGTTCCAGAATTCGAAAAAATGCTGGCGCGCTCTGGCATTCAACTGATCAAGTATTGGTTCTCCATCACCGACGACGAGCAGCACTCGCGCTTTTTGGGCCGCATCCATGACCCCCTCAAGCAGTGGAAGCTGAGCCCCATGGACCTGGAGTCCCGCGTGCGTTGGGAGGAATACACCAAGGCCAAAGAAACCATGCTGGAACGCACCCATATCCCTGAGGCACCATGGTGGATCGTGCAAGGAGTGGACAAGAAGGCCGCGCGGCTGAACTGCATACACCACTTGCTGGATCAGATTCCCTACGAAGAAGTGCAACACGAACCCGTTATGTTGCCTGCACGGGTCCGCAACGAGGATTACATCCGTCACCCCGCGCCACCGGAAATGATCGTTCCTGAGCGGTATTGAAACCCTGCACCAACGGCTCCAGGGCCGTTGGACTTGAACTTGCTCGAATCCCCACGACCCAGTACAGTGGTGGAAAATAGGTGAAGAAGGAGAGAGCATGTTCAGTTTCTTAAAAAATAGCACCCCCAAAGACGCCGCTGTACCCGGTTCTGCGTTGGTTTCAACACAGCAGGACAGCGCCCCGCAAAGCGTCCAGCCACACACCGACATCAAGCGTGAACTCATTCGCGTGGTGCTGAAAGACACGCTACGGCAACAATCCATACCCTATGAATGGATTGGCTGCGAGATCAGCAACATTGCCACAGGCACTGCCGACGAACAGTTCCACATTCAGCTCGTGGTCATGAAATGGAGCGAATTGCTGATGCGCTATGCCATGGCGCTGCAAAAACAACTGCTGCGCGGCCTGGACCGCTTTGACCCTGCGGTGGACCATTCGAATTACGTGTTTTCCTGGCGCTTCGCCCCGGACTGTGGCTGCCCGTTCACCGTCATGCCCCCGCCCTTGCTGTGGTCCCACGGCTTGGCTCCAGCACCCGCAGAGGAGGAGCCATCCATCTTGGACCGCCGCCATGAAATCCGGCCAGCACCGCCGCCCGGCGATGGCGACTACGAGCGCACCCAGCTCTCCCCATTCCGGTAAAGCCAAGACGGGTTGACGAGCTGAGCGCTACTTCCCGCCCAAGCCCCTAGCACGTACCCTCGAAATTAAAGTTTATCCATACTTAGGAGCTGGTTTTCGCAAAGCGCATGCGCAGCGGCAAGGTCCAGGTTTTGCAAGGCTTCATCCAGGTGATCCATAAATTCGCCCGGCAGCCCCGTCAATTGGCCACGGTTCTCCGCGAAGCACTGAAGTGTCTCCATATCGGACGCGGCCGCCAGGGCTGCAATTCTGCGCAGGGTGTCTTTGGCCGCTTTGCCCACGGCATGCGGCTGTGCCGCTGCTACCGCGGGTTTGGCGGCAGCGCCAGGCTCCAATTGCGCAATGGCCACTGTCAGGCTTTCCTGCGCCAAGTGGATCAGACCTTCCAACTGATCCAGCCCCCGCTCACACTCCTGCATCCCCGCTCCGGTTGCACACCATGCCTCGAGTTTGCCCGCCATGGCCGCCAAGTCCGTAGCACCCAGCGTGCCGGCGTTGCCCTTCAAAGTGTGCAGACGCATGAGTGCTTTTTGCTTGTCGCCCGATGCCAGGCAATTGCGCAAATCAGGAATGGTGGCGCCCATAATTTTGATGAAGTCACGTGCCGTGCGCACATACAGCGCCCGCATGCCCGACATGCGCGCCAGCGCAGTTCGCAGGTCCAGACCGGCAACAGCGGGCACGATGGGCGCGGCTTTCTCGGACGCCGGGTGCCCTTCCAGCTCCACGGCGCCGGGCTGAAATCCGGTCATACGGATCAACAGTGACACCAGCTTCGCCATGTCAAATGGTTTACCGATGTGCTCATTCATGCCCGCCGCAATGCAGGCATCGCGGTCACTGGCCATTGCATTGGCGGTCATGGCGATGATCGGGAGATGCGCCAGACCCAGCTCATCCCTGATGACCCGGGTGGCCGCATAGCCGTCTAGCACTGGCATTTGCACATCCATCAGCACAACATCAAACTGCGGCGCTGCGGCTGCCACGGCGTCCACACCAATCTTGCCGTTGGCCGCCAGTGACACGATGGCGCCCGCGGCGCTCAGCAATTCATCAGCCACCTGTTGGTTGATCAGGTTGTCCTCCACCACCAAAATGCGCATGCCGCTGAGCTGTCGGGCGTTGCTACGTCCTTTGGCGAGTTGACGCAGACTGGAATTTCCGGTGCTTGCATCCATCAGCGCGTCATACAACATGGATGCGGTAGCCGGCTTGACCAGAAAGCCGTCCAGCATGTCCTGCTCATCTTCAGGGCGATGTGCCAGCATTTCCCGCCCATGCGCCGTCACCATGATGATCTTGGGCTGCAGCAGGCTGTGATTTTTGGCCAGTTGTCGAATGTGACGGGTGGTTTCCCATCCGTCCATATCAGGCAACTGCCAGTCCATGTAGATGACAGAATAGAGAGCGGTCGCGATGCCTGTTGCGCACTGATCCGAAAACATCTGCAGGGCCTGAGTGCCGGACGTAGCCAGTTCTGCGGTCCAACCCCAGGCGCGCACCATACGCAGCATTAGTTCACCGGCAATCGGGTTGTCCTCCACGACCAGTACGTGCTGTGGCGCCAAGGTGGTGCGCACGGGATCTGCGAGTTCTTGCGGGACCAGGGCCAAGGTTGGCATTTCCAACACAAAGGCAAAAGTGCTGCCCTTGCCCAGCGCGCTGGTGATCTGAATGTCGCTGCCCATTAGCTCCACAAATCGCTTACTGATCGCCAAACCCAAACCAGTGCCACCAAATAGGCGCGTGGTGGACCCTTCCGCTTGCGAGAAGCCGCTGAAAATATGGGCTTGATGTTCCGGTGCGATACCAATGCCGGTGTCTTGTACGGAGAACTCAATGGTGACCGAGTCTTCCGACTGGGCCAGCTTGCGTAGCGCCAGCACCACTTGTCCTTTTGATGTGAACTTAACTGCGTTGCCGCCCAAGTTGATGAGCACCTGCTGCAGCCGCATGGCATCGCCCCGCACCACCGCGGGCAGGGACGTATCCAGATCAAAGAGCACCTCGATATTTTTGCTCTTTACGTTGGATGACAGCACGACGGAAAGATTGCGCAGCAAGGTATCAAAGCGGAAGGGTTCGCTTTCCAGCGTCATTTTTCCGGCTTCCACCTTGGAAAAATCCAGAATGTCGTTGAGCAAGCCTAATAGCGACTGCGCCGCGCCTTCGGTCTTGCTGGCGTAGTCCCGTTGCTGCGACGTAAGCTCGGTGCTTTGCAACAGGTTGAGCAAGCCCAGAATGGCATTCATCGGCGTGCGGATTTCGTGGCTCATATTGGCTAGGAACTGCCCCTTGCTGAGGGCTGCCCGCTCGGCCTCAATCCGGGCCGCGTGAAGTTCCCGCTCGTAGCGCTTGCGCTCCGTGATGTCCTGAAAGATGCCGCTCAGTTTGATGGCCTTGCCGTCTTCCATGGTGACACTGCAGGTGGTGCGCACGTCAATGAGATTGCCTTGGGTGGTGTAGGTCTCCAACTCCAGGTCGTAGCCTTCGCCACGCGACATCGCCGCACCCAAGGCCTGGGAAATACGATGTTTAGATTCCGGTAAGAATAGGTCGACACCGGCATCCACGGTTGGATTGAAGGTTGCAGGTGAGGTCTCATGGATACGGTAGGTTTCGTCGGTCCAGAACAGCACGCCAGTTTGCAAGTTGAGTTCCCAACCGCCCACTTTGGCCACGGCCTGGGATTCGTCGAGCAGGGCCTTGTTGCCTATCAAAGCAGCTTCCACCATTTTGCGTTCATGCACATCCTGCGTGGAGCCCGCCATACGAACGGCACTTGCTTGCGCATCAAACCCTGATTTCGACCGCACGCGATACCAGCGGTAGCCAGCGTTCTTGGTGCGCAGCTTTACTTCGATGTCCAGCGGGCGCAAGCCCGCCATCGCATCCTTGTTGGCCCTGCGGCTGATTTCCAGAGAATCAGGATGCAAGATTGAAAGGTAACTGCTGCGCGCCGGCGGGAGTTCCTGGTCGTCGTATCCCAGCATCGCGTAGTAACTAGGCGACCACCATTGCGCTTCCTGCCGCACATCGGGCCAATCCCACAGGCCGTCGTTACCGCCTTCGATGGCGAGGCTCATCCGGGTGGACATTTCGTCCAGCCGGCGCTGATCCTGCACGCGCTTGGTGATGTCAGTGCGGATGGAGACATACTTCTCCACCAGACCCTCGTTGCCAACAAAGGGCGCGATCATCGAGTCCACCCAGTAGAGCCGCCCATCCTTGGCACGGTTGCAGATTTCGCCGCGCCACGGCGTTCCCTGGGAAATGGTGCGCCACATATCCTCCCAAAAGCTCTGGGGGTGATGCCCTGAGTTGACAATGCGGTGGTTTTGCCCAATCAGTTCGTGTCGCTCGTAGCCGCTGATGCGCTCAAACGCCTCGTTGCAATCGGTAATCACGCCGTGGCGGTCTGCCTCCGAGACAATGGCGTGGATGTCGATCGTGGTGGCCAATGCGCTGGCCTGCTGTAGCGCACTTTCCAGCCGCAACTGGGTCGCCTGTGCCTGCTGCATGGCGGCATCGTGCGCATCAATGGCCGCCTGATTTTTTTCCGCATTCAGCACCTTGCGGACTTCCAGTGCTTGCGATGCCGCCACGCCCAGATGCTGCAATACTTCGCGTTGCTGGGGCGTTAGCTGCCTTGGCTCACGGTCTATCACACACAGGGTGCCCACCCTGGCACCGTTTGCAAGAGTGATGGGGGCACCCGCATAAAAACGGATGTCCGGGGCCTCTTGCACCAAGGGGTTGCCGGCAAAGCGCGCATCTTGCAGCGCATTCTGCACTTCGAATACCGGGTCGTCCAATATGGCGTGTGCGCAAAAGGCTACGTCCCGAGGGGTCTGCTTTGCACCCAGCCCTACATCCGCCTTGAACCACTGCCGATCGGCATCCACCAGGCTGATCAGAGAAATGGGCACTTCACAGACCAAGGAGGCGACCTTGACCAAAGCGTCAAACTCGGCCTCGGGTGGGCTGTCAAGCACGTCCAGGTCGCGCAAGGATTGCAGTCGCCAAGCTTCGTTTTCAGGAACGATCGCCGGTGTGTATGACTTATTCAAGCGAGATACTTTTTAAGCGGAGCACCCTGAATTCACTGCCATCGGTCTCTGAAATCAGACCCGTGGCATTATTTTTTGTGAGTATGCCCGAAACCTGCCCATCGTCAAGGCGGTATTGCGATATTTATACAAAGCAAGTGCTTTGCGAAAAGAAATATACTTCAAACTTTCCATGTTCAGACGCGTCCTGATCCACCCCAACTCCCGGAGACCCCCATGACTGAAGCATTTGTATTTGATGCCATCCGCACACCGCGCGGCAAAGGCAAGAAAGATGGCAGCTTGTTTGAGGTAAAGCCCGTCAATCTGCTGGCCAATCTGCTCAACGACTTGCAGCAGCGCAACCAGTTTGATACCGCCCGGGTCGATGACATCGTAATGGGCGTGGTGTCTCCGGTGGGCGACCAGGGCGCGGTGCTGCCCAAAGTGGCGGCCCTCAAAGCGGGCTGGGACTTCCAGTGCGCGGGCGTGCAAATCAACCGTTTTTGCGCCTCCGGCCTGGAAGCGGTGAACATGGCCGCACAAAAAGTGCGCTCTGGCTGGGAAGACCTGGTGGTGGCCGGTGGCGTAGAGAGCATGAGCCGTGTGCCAATTGGCTCCGACGGCGGTGCCTGGGCCATGGACCCCGAAACCAACTCGCAAACCGCGTTTGTGCCGCAGGGCATTGGCGCCGATTTGATCGCCACTTTGGAAGGTTTCAGCCGTGCCGATGTGGACGCGTTTGCGCTGGAATCGCAAAAACGCGCCACCGCTGCGCAGGCCGCAGGCTACTTTGACCGCTCCATCGTTGCGGTGAAGGACAGCATTGGCCAAATCATTCTGAGCAAAGACGAGTTCATCAAACCCAACACCACCCTAGAAGGCTTGGGCACACTGAAACCCGCGTTTGGGCAAATGGGTGGCATGGGCTTCGACCAGGTGGCGTTGACCCGCTACCCGCAGGTGGAACGCATCCACCACGTGCACCACGCCGGCAACTCGTCGGGCATTGTGGACGGCGCTGCAGCCGTGCTGATAGGCAACGAAGCCGCTGCCAAAGCGCACAACTTGACGCCACGGGCCCGCATTGTGTCTGCCGCGCTGTCCGGGGCTGACCCCACCATCATGCTGACCGGCCCCATGCCCGCAGCCCGCAAGGCGCTGGCCAAGGCAGGTTTGACCATTGACCAGATTGACCTGTTTGAAGTAAATGAAGCCTTCGCCGCCGTGGTGATGCGCTTCATGAAAGAGATGAAAGTGCCACACGACAAGGTCAACGTGAACGGTGGTGCCATCGCCATGGGCCACCCGCTGGGCGCTACCGGAGCCATGATTTTGGGCATTTTGATTGACGAGCTGCACCGCCGCAAGCTGCGTTACGGCATGGCCACCCTGTGTGTGGGTGGCGGCATGGGCATTGCCACCATTGTCGAAGCAATTTAAGCGAAAACGGCCTCTAGCCCCCGTACCTATTGCGCAAGCAGCTCCTTATTTCATAGCAAATACACCATGAAAACTATTTCCTACACACTCTCGGACGGCATTGCCACCATCACCTTTGACGAGCCCAACTCGCCCGTCAACACCATGTGCCTGCTGT
>Ga0247837_1002062_pt1 | contig 39287 bp, 30 predicted proteins | sample LaCtaG_2_FD_187115 | JGI IMG/M metagenome (GOLD analysis project Ga0247837, IMG submission 187115) | Freshwater microbial communities from meromictic Lake La Cruz, Castile-La Mancha, Spain - LaCruzMarch2015_14.5m | ecosystem: Environmental > Aquatic > Freshwater > Lake | place: Spain: Castile-La...
GGCCGTCCGCACAGCTTGCCAACACTTGCCTCGGTCATCTACCTTTGCCCCATCGGTCGTGATGGGGGCGGATTTCACCACTTCCGCCACTCTGTGTCCAGCCCTGGCCGCATCAGCCGGCCAGCAATGATGTGGGTAATAGTCAGGTCTGGGCCGGGTGCGCGACGGTGCGGCAGCGGCGATCAACGAGGCGGAGGAGACGCTGAAGGCGCAGCTCAAGGAGCAGGTCGCGGCGCTGCGCGACAGCGCTGAATACAAGCAGTGGCGGGAAGGCGTGTTCAAGGTCGCGGAACTGGCACAAGTGGCCGCACCGTCGATGCGCGATCTGCTCGATCGCCAACGTGCGCAGAAGGATGCGGCCTATGACAAGGCGGCCAAGGAGGCGCGGGATATCGGCGGGCGCAAGTTCACGCTGGCGGACGAGATCAAGGCCAAGGAGCACGAGCTTGAGACGCTCGTGGCTCAGCGGCCCTTGCTGGACGCGGGGCTGCCGGCCCAGCGAACCGAGGTCCAGTCGCTGGACTCCCAGATCCTCGACAAGGCCTCCGCGATGAAGCTGGAGGAGGGCGGCATCGTCGGCGGCCGCAAGAGCGGTCGGGGCAAGGAATGGAATCGCCTGAATGTTGAATACAAGAAACTCGTGGAGGAGCGCACGATCAAGGCCGACCGGCTCAAGGACGGCGAGCGGCGGGTGGCCGAGCTGGACAAGCGGATCGCGGCGCTGGGTGAGGGCCTGAGCAAAGACCGGCTGCTGTTTGCCGATATCGATTCAAGCATCGCGAGGGCCAATGAGCAGGCCGGCGTGGCCCGGGCGGCACGGGATGCGATGGGCGCGCGCGGCGGTGCGGATATCGGCATAGCGCAGCTCAGGGACCTGCCGAACCGCTTCGAGGCGACCGCGGACCCGGCCTATCTGGCGCAGGCCGAGGCCTCCTGCACCCAGTTCTACGACAACATGAAGGATCTGTCCGCGGTGTCCGGGCAACTTGCCGGGCTCTCCTGTGACCGCGGTCCGATCATGCCCAAGGTATCGGCGATCCTGGGGACGCGCAGTGCGCTCGACGACCTGAACGCGCACTGTAGCGGACCCGGTGCGAAGCCTTTTCACGAGATGCCCTTCGCCGAAGCCCTATCGGCCGCCCGCGCCTGTCTGGATCTGTCGAAGCTCCCCTACGGTGCCATCCGGGCCGAGCGCGAAGAGTTGGACCGTCTCAAGCGCGAGGAGGGCGCGAACGCCTCGCCCTTCACCAGGACCATCAATGCGCTCTTCGCCGGGGAGAAGCTCGCGTTTTTTGCCTTGATCATCGCACTGTCCATGGACCTCCTGGTGCTGTTCACCGGCCTGATCGGGGCCAAGAGCGCAACCGCGACCTTTACCACCCGGGTGCTGGAGCCCGAGCGCACGGATGATCCGCAGCAGTTGGCGATCAAGGCGCTGATCAATAGTGTCGATGCCTTCGTCGGCAACATTGATGGCGTGCGCTACGTGGGCAAGGTCGACCTCGAGTCTATCCGCGCCGGGCGTGAGCGTGACCTGGTGGGCCAATTGCTCAGGCGGAATGCGGCCAAGGGGATGGTGCTTGCAGCCAAGGAGGATGAGCAGTCCAACCTGTTTTATCTGCGCTGGGACGCGTTGGAGCAACTCGAAGAACAGTTGCGCAAGAGGGATCAGCAGGCGGCCTCGCCGCCTGAGATCACGGCGGTCGGCTATCCGCGCTCGGGCGTCGGGTCCGGTGGGCGGGCCGGGGGCTTTGGCGAGCGGCCGGGACCGCTCCGGGGTCCGGCGTCGGGCGGCGCACCCGTGGCTGAAGGCCGTCGGGGCGGTTTCGCGGGAGTGGTGACCAGTCCCCGCTCCGAGCGGGTGATACGCCCGGCCGTGCCGCCGGTTGCGGTGCCGCCGGTGCAGCGGGCGGACGAGCTGCCGCTTGGCGGCTCCACGGCCGCGCCGCCGTCTGCCGCGGCACGGTCGGCAGCCCCGGTACCGGAGTCCGAGCCCTGGGACTTAGTCGACGACGAGCCGATACCGACCACCGCGGGCGACCGCGCGGGGCCGACCATGACGACACCGGACCCGCCGCTGGTGACGGCGACCGCGGAGGCGCCGCCGGTCCCTGCCACGACCTCCGCCGACCAGGACCTGGTGCACCAGCTCTTGTTTGGCGCAGAGCCGGCCCCGTCGGGTCCGCCGCCGCGCCGGTCCTAGTCCTCCCGGTGTCGCTCCATATCCCGTGGTCCCGGGCGGGCCACCGGCGGTGCCGGTCGGGCCCCGGGGCCGGATTTGCCGCGCTGATGAAGCACCTGAAGCCCCCTGTGATCGCACTTGGTCTGGCAGGTCTCGTGCTGTGGGCGGCCGCGGCCGCGGCCGGACCACGCCTCGCCCTGGTGTTCGATACCTCCGGTTCGATGGCCGACAGCGACCCGCACCGCTATGCCGTGCAGTTCGCCAAGGTCATGGCGCAGACGCTGGCCGGGGGCGTCGAGATCGGGGCCTTCTATGCCCCCGGTGCCGATTGTCGCGCCGTCGGTGAGGCAAGCGGCGCGGTGCGGTTCACCCCCGCCGATCCGGGGACCTTCGACACCGCCTTGGAGTCCGGTGTGCGCTATCGGGGGGGCAATGTCTTTGGCCCGCCGCTGGCTGCGGCGCGCGCCTTCCTGGGTGAGCCGGCGGCGGGCTCGGTGCTGGCGATCCTGGCCGACGGGGGCGGACGCTCGGGGACCGAGCGCCGCGCTCTGTACGGTGCCGAGATTGCCCGCCGGGTGACCGCGGCGGGCGGCCGGCACGAGGATGTCGATGTGCGTGTCTCGCTCCTGTGGAACACCCAGGACGATCTCGATCTGTATGTCGTGCCGCCCTCCGGCGAAAAGATTTGGTTCGGCCACATGCGCTCGCGCTGCAATGGGGTGCTCGATGTCGACCGCAATGCCGGCACCACCACCCGCCAGCCGGTGGAGAACATCCGGTGGGAGAAGGGCCGTGCCCCCAAGGGAACCTACCGGGTCATCGTGCAGAACTATGCCTTCAGAGAAGCGCTGCCGCTCCCGATCGATTTTGTCGTCGAGATTGTCGTCGGGGGTGAGGTGCGGCGGCATTCGGGTACCGTCGGTCAGTGGCTGAAAACGGGTCCGGCGAGCGACGTTGCGGTCGCGGAGTTTCAGTTCGATCCACAACAACCCGCCACGCCCCCTGGTCCCGATCCCGCGGCCGTGGCGAGCGCGCTCGGGCGCGCGGATACCGCGCTGAACCCGGCGGCGGATGGTTGCCCGGACCCCGCGGCTGAGTTGGCAGGCGTCAAGGCCGCGGGAGCCGCGGCGCTAGCGATTACGCTGGGCCGGACGGCCAGTCCCTTTGCCGATCCTCGGCTGACCGGCGAGTCGTTGCGTATCGGCAGTCAGGCCGAGTTAACCGCGACCGTGGCGGCCATCGCCGCACGCCACTTCGGGCGGACGCGCCTGATGCATGGCGCGGGCACCGGGCGCGTGGCGGTTGAGGTGCTGCCGGACATCGGGGAACTCTGGCTGCTGGTGAGCGCTGATGGGGACCTCGCGGGTTTGCATCCCAGCCCCAACAATCCGCGCGCCGCCGCGGTAGACACGCGGGCCGCGGTTGGCAGCACCGCATCGGCCGACGGTCAGGTCGGCATCAGCTATCGCGTCGTGCGCATCGCGAACCCCGCCGCCGGGACCTGGCGCTTCGCGACGGGCAACGCACTGGCCCTCGGCTGGTTAGCGCAAACCAAGGGCCTGCTCGGGTTGCGTTTGGCTGGAACGCCGGCCCTGTTGCGCGGTCGGGAGTCCGACCTGACTCTGGAGGTGTTCGACCCGATCACCGGTAAGGTGCCGACCGATCCCGAGCTGATTGCCTCACTCAAGGTCGATGCCCGTTTGGGCGGGGTGGAGGTCGCGTTTGCCGATGACGGTAGCGGGCCGGATCAAGGGGCCGGCGACGGCCGGTTCAGTGCGCGGTTCAACCCCGCCGTGGGCGGTACCCTGCTCCTCAAGGCCCGGCTGCATTACGACGCGATGCAGCGTGAGCTTGAAGTCCCGCTGGCAGTTGCGGACGCGGCCTGGCGCTTTCGGCCTACATTGCCCGCCACCCAGCGCCGGGACATCCCGCTCCTGGTCGCGGGCAGCCTGGAGCCGATCGGTGCCCCGGGGTGGGACTTGCCCGCGGCTATCGCCGCCACGTCCGGGGACTTGATGCTGCTGTTGCGCGACGACGGGCAGGGCGGAGATCGGGCGGCCGGCGACCGTATCTATAGCTCCGATTGGACACCCAGCCGCAGCGGTATCCTGCACCTGGACTTCGCCGGGCAGGGCGGCGCACCGCTTGCGAGCGCGGCGGCTACCCTCGCGATCGTCGATTGGGTCGAGCTGAAGGGCCCCGCGGCACTGGACTTCGGTCTGCTCGGCAGTAACCAGCATGGTGTCGTCGACCTCGATCTTGGGGCCTCGGCGGTACATGGCGAGGCCGAGCTCGAACTCTCGGTCGATCTGCATGACGGGCTCGCCCTGACATTCGAAGGCGAAGGTGGGGCGCGCCCGTTGGCGGCGGGTCAGCCGCTCAAGGTCAGGCTTGCCGACGGGACGAGTCGCTGGCCCCTGCGGATGAGTGTGCCCCGTTGTCTGCCGCGGCTCGTGAGTCCGGTGGCCGGTACCCTGCAAATTCGCGTCCTGTCAGCCGCCGGAGCGGGGCAGCAATTGAGCATCCCCATCCGCGTGGCAACAGCACCCCTGCCGTGGCTGCGCTGCCTGCTCCCCGCTCTGATCGCGGCCGCGGCCCTTCTGCTTGCGGCCTTCCTCGTCTGGGGCTTCGTCTCCCCGGCGCGTTTCCCGCGCCGTCTGGGCGTCATCCTGTCGCCTGAAGAAGACCTGAACGAGGGCTTTTTCCAACTGATTCGCAGCCGAAAAGGAACTGGGAGCGGTTTCTATCGCGATGCCCGGGCTTACCTCAGCACGGACTTCCGTCTCAGCGGGAGCCGCGTCGGGGCCTTGGTCTGCCTGATCGCCGGGAGCCCCCGGCCGCGCCTCAAGCCGCTCGCCGGTCAGCCGATTCTGCGCCGTAAGCCCGACGGTGGGTGGGAACCCATGGGTGATGTGGAAGGCTTAATCCAATTCGGCGTTCTTTACCGCGGCGAGGCGGGGACGCTCTACTTTGAGTTCCGTAATACATGAACCAGACGTTCCGGAGGTTGCCAGACCGTGCGTCAGGAATCGTGCCGGCAGCCTACCGCGTTGCCGGCCCGCTCGCAGCGGGAAAGCCCGAAATGATGACCCCTTGACCGCAAAGCTGTGAGGTGCCCGCGCCGGCTCAAGACTGATAAACGAGCTTGAGCCAGACGTAATCCCCCTCTAGCCGGTTCCTGGTATCCAACTCCCGGAGCCATCGCAGTTCGGTGACGAAATTCTGCTGACCCAAAGGGAGCACATAGCCAAGCACCGGCCCGAGGCCGGCCGTGCGGCCCTTGAAGTCGCCGAGGATCGGACGCTGTCCGCTGTCCGCTGTCCGCGGTCACCTGCTCCACCCAGAAGCCTTCGAGGCCCAAGCTGAGAAAGCCTTTCCCCGCGGGGATGAGCTGCTGGACGCTGCCCTCCAGATGCACCAGCATGCCGCTTAGGTAAACGGTGTCCGGGTTCTCCGTGTTGAACAGGATTCCGCCGTGCAGGGCCGCGTTGAAGCCGGTCTTGGGGTTACTGTAGGCTGCGCCGGCGATGGGGTTGATGCTCCGGTAGTTGAGCCCGGGATTGGCCAGGCGGCCCATTTCGTATTCCCCGGTCGGGGCATAGACCGAGAGCGCAAAATCGTACTGCCAGGCGCCCTCCTTCCAGCCGAGCATGACCGGAATCAGCGTCACATCGCCGAGCCCCTCCTCGCGGTCTCGCGCCCGCAGGTTCCCGATGACGGTCTCTATCTTCGCTTCCGCCGTGATCCAGGTGTAGGGAAGCATGGCGCCGACGCTGTAGTTCCTCTAGCAGCCTGTCGGACTTAGCCTCTAGGATTAGGGTATGAGTCAACATAAAGGCTTTTTTTCTGCTCCACAATCTAACGTAAGGTGATTTCCGCGAAAAATCCAACCCGTAGGAGCCCGCTTGCGGGCGACGGGTGGGGCACAATGACGCGATTCCGGCAGGTCAAGTCGCCCGCAAGCGGGCTCCTACGGAGCTTGATTCTTGATAGCGTCTTATTCGGAAATCGCCTTAAGTCCGACAGGCTGCTAGGGTTGGCAAAGGAGGGTGGCAAAAGCGCCCGGACCTCGGGCGTTACTCGGCATAAACGGTCGCCTATGCATCCCTATTTCGGAAACAGCAGCACAACATTGAAGCGCAAGGCCCAGCCCTCGGGTCCCGTGTCCGTGCTCGCCGCGTAATAGCGCGGGCCGGCCTGGAACTGCACCAGTTGCCCGCCGATCTTGGTCAACTTGGCGACCTGGGCGGCGATGGGCACGTTCCATTGCTCGCCCTCCCAATCGTAGGTGGACTCGGTCTGGAGCGTGAAGGTCCAGGCGGTGGGTGTGGTGTAGGTGACAAAGGGCTGGATGAAGGTGGCGTTGATGTCGGTGCGCTCACTCGGCCCGGCGAAAGACCAGATGTGATTCATCAGCATGCCGACGGTCCAGGGGCCTTGCTGAACCAGTCCGACGGCGGTCGGGCCGGCGCCCCATTGCTCACTGCCCAACAGCGCATCGGTGGCGGTTGGCAGCAGGAACACCGGACCGACACCCCAGATCAATCCGCCAGCGGTCGGCGCCTTGGGCGAGAAGAAGAGGCTCTGCACCGTATCCGAGAGGCCGAACTGACCATCCGTGCCCGGAACGATGCCCCACTGATCGACGACCGGCAGGATGGTGCGGGAGATCAGGTTCCAATCCTCGCCGATAGAGATCGGAATCACCGATTGGATGTTCAGCGTGTAGCGGCTGCCGCGGTCGTCCGGCCCGATGTTCTGCTCCCAATTCGACTGCAAGGGCACGCTGATCAGCGCAGCCACGGGATTGGACAGATCCTTAGCGAGGGCCGCCGCATCGTTGGCGTGGGCAGCGGGAAGCGCCAGCAGGAGACCGGTGGTCAAGGCGATCCGCGTTTGTATCGGTCTCATTTAGTACCTCTTCAGCCCAAAGACTCCGAGCCATCCGGCCAAACTGCAGAGTCATTCAGCGCAGGTGCGATTGCCGAAGGACGAGTTTCGAGTCGTTCAAGATCGATCGGAGCGAATCACTGCATGCCGCTGCGCAGATCCATCAACGCCTGATCGAAGCCCTCGACGCGGATCAGTCCGAGGCGTGGGTACTCGAGGTCGATGATGATGTAGACCGCCAGCGCCATCGCCAGGGCGAAGCCGACGATGTGCAGCCAGGGGCGCCCGTTGCTTCCGGCCATGCCGTAGCCCGCCATGAGCGCCGAGGCCAGGGTCAGGACGACCAGCATTCCGTAGATGATCTTTGGCGGGTGGATCCAGGTCGCGTTGTTGCGCGTGGTCGTGATGTCGAACATGTCGTTGAGCGCCGGCAGCAGGAGCTTGAGCGCGTCCGGCGAGGCACCCTCGCCGTTGGCGGCGGTGATCGCCGACGCCCAGATCTCGCCCTGCATGGTGTTGGCTTGTGTCAGCGCCACCCGTGCCGCCTCGACATCCGGCAGCTTGCGATAGCCTTCTATGCGCGCGTCGAGATAACGCCGGAAGCGCTCCCGCATGCTTTCACGCGCGCCTTCGGGGAGCAGATCGATCCGCAGATAGGCAGTGCCGATGGCATTGGTCTCCTGAACGATGAGCGCACGGCGGTCATCGAAGCGCGAGGCGGCCCCAGAGAAGGTGAAGGCGATCAGCAGCCCCACCAGACCGAAAATCGCCCCCTCGACGGCGCCCGTCCCGGCGCGAGCCCCGTCGGGGTCGCGCCTGAGGCGCCGCTCGCCGATCCGCCGGCCCGCCTCCAGCAGGATCAGGATGCCGATGAAGAGTCCAAGGGAGAGTAGCGAGGCGGCCGAGATTTCACTCATGACGGCTCCCAGGTGTGCTCGGGGAGACCGCGGGTGCGGCAGGGAAGACTCGGCGCCAGTCGCGCTTCATCGAGACCAGGGTCCAACCCTTGGAACCGGCGTCGTCGAGCCCTTTGGAGAGGCGTCCGACATGGCTTTCCCGGTCGTAGGCGTACTCCCGCTCGCCGTCGTCGTGGTGGAGGATGAGTCCCAACCGCTTGCCAGGACCGGCGGTTGTCCATTCGAGCATCTGGTAGTCGCCGTCCGAGTTGCCGAAGGCGAGGATGGGCCGGCGCCCGATATGTCGCTGGATACCGGCGGGCTTACCCGCCTTATCGTCGATGAAGGCGATTTCCGGCTCGCGCATCAGCACGGGCGTGCCGTTCTTCAGCTCGTAGGTCATGGCGATCTGCGACCCGATGACCTGTTCCGGCGGGATGCCGTAGACGCGTTCGGTCCACGGGCGCATAAAGTCGATTCCGCCGCCGGAGACGATGAAGGTCTTGAAGCTGTTGGCCCGCAAGTAGTCCAGCAGCTCCAGCATGGGCTGGTAGACGACCTGGGTATAGAGCCGGTCGAAGCGGGGGTGGCGCGCGGAGGCGATCCAATCGCTGACGATCCGCTCGAATTCCGTGGTGGTCATGTTCGCATGGGTGGCGGCCAGCAGCTTGGTCACGCCATCCATGCCGCTGGCCTTCAGTGCCTCCAGGTCGCCCGTGAGCACGGCCTTGAAAGGCTGCTCTTCCTGCCACTGCGGATGCGCGGGGGCGAGTGCCTTGACGCGGTCGATGACGTAGGCGAGCTGGGTGTACATGGGCTGCTCGACCCAGAGGGTGCCGTCGTTGTCGAAGACGGCGATGCGCTCGGCCGGGGGTACGAAGTTCGGGCTGCTCGCGGTCGTCACCTCTGTGACGAATGCGGTGATCGCGGTCTTGGCCGCTCCGTCCGTCCAGGATGGGAGCGCCTCGGCGCTCACGAATGGACTGAAGGTCAGTAGGGTAACGAGGGTCAGAAGATGACGCATGGTGGCTCCTGGGGTGAAGTCGTTGGCCGGCTACCGAACCGGTGACCTGTGGCGAAGACGGTTGGCGATCCCATCGCCGGATCGCCCGACATCCCTGTCTGCCGATCCAGCCCGGGGTCAGCTGGCAACCGGGATCAGCGCGCGGCTGGACTCGTCAACTGCTCCATCACCTTGTCCAGATTGAAGCTCCCTGCCTTCTGCCTGGGCGGGTACTCCTTGAAGGTCATCATGAACTTGCCGACGTAATCCTTTGCCGCGATCAGCAGGAAGGATCGTTCCAGGAACCAGTCGTCATAGGTGTTGGAGGTCACCATGCCGCGCTCGTAGGGGTCGCGGCGCAGGTTCACGAGCAGCGGTACGCGCAGATGCACGAAGGGCTCGCGCCAGGACTGGAAGGTCGCCTCCGCGCGCTGTTCCAGGAAGATCGCCTTCCAGTCGCCGTAGCGCAGGGCGGTCATATCGCCGTCGTCGGAGAAGTAGAAAATCTCCTTGCGCGGGCTGTCCTTCACCGCACCGGTCAACATCGGCAGGATGTTGTAGCCGTCGAGGTGGACCCGGTAGTCGCGGCCGTTCGCCTGATAGCCGGTGAGGAGCTTCTCCTTGACCGTGGGCTCGCCGGCGATGGCCAGGAAGGTCGGCAGCCAGTCCATGTGATGGACGATCTGGTTGCTCCAGGTGCCGGCCTTGATGTGCCCCGGCCAACGCACCATCGCGGGGACGCGCCAGCCGCCCTCCCAGTTGGTATTCTTCTCGCCGCGGAAGGGCGTCATGGCCGCATCCGGCCAGGTGTTCATGTGTGGGCCGTTGTCGGTGGAATAGAAAACAATGGTGTTGTCGGCAATGCCCAACTCGTCGAGCTTCTTGAGGAACTTGCCGATGTGCAGGTCATGCTCGACCATGCCGTCTGAATATTCGTCTTGCCCGGAGATGCCGCGCAATTCGTCCTTCACGTGCGTACGGAAGTGCATGCGGGTGCCGCTCCACCAGACAAACCAGGGCTTGCCGGCCTTGGTCTGCTCCTCGATGAAACCGAGCGCGCGGTCCGAGGTCTCGTCGTCCACCGTCTCCATGCGCTTCCGGGTCAGGGGCCCGGTGTCCTCGATCCGCTGGGTGCCGTCCGGCAGTGCCCAGGAATGGATGACGCCGCGCGGGCCGTAGCGTTTGCGGAACTCGGGGTCCTTCGGGTAGTCCTCGTTCTCCGGTTCCTCCTCGGCGTTGAGGTGATAGAGGTTGCCGAAGAACTCGTCGAAGCCGTTGTTGGTCGGCAGCATGGGATCCTTGTCGCCCAGGTGATTCTTGCCGAACTGCCCGGTCGCATAGCCTTGTGCCTTCAACAGGCCGGCGATGGTCGGGTCCTGGATCTGCATCCCCTCGTCAGCCCCAGGCATGCCGACCTTGGAGAGCCCCGTGCGGAAGACGCTCTGACCCATGATGAAGGAGGAGCGGCCGGCGGTGCAGGACTGCTCGCCGTAGTAGTCGGTGAAGGTCATGCCTTCAGACGCGATGCGGTCGATGTTGAGGGTCTGATAGCCCATCAGCCCATGGGTGTAGGTGCTGATATTCGCCTGGCCGACATCGTCGCCCCAGACGACCAGGATGTTGGGTTTGTCGGCCGCCCCTGCGGAGGACAGGGCTCCCAGCGCGGTTAGGGTCAGGCCGAGGGCGCCGAGTAAGCGGCGACGGCGATGTCGCGGCGGATCCTCTGGTTGCATCATGTGAATCCTCTCTAGGTTTTCGTGCCACACTTTAGGGGAAAGTCTCAGGTTTCTGGTCTTGCTGCTGCACATCGACGAGCAACGTTCCGACGTTTCGGCATCGTCTTGTTCCATCTCTGATGTTGGCAGCCTACTGGGCAGCGCGCGCCAGGGTTGCGGTTGCGGGCTCGTTGACCCGTCCGACGCGGCACCTGGCAGTCGCCGCAGGACGCCAAGGCGGAGAATAGGCTATCGTTTCGCTCGGCCGCTATTCGATTTGCGAAAAGAGGCGAAGATGGGCACAGTGCTTGCGGACGCAGCTTCGGCCAGGATTGATTCGACAGACGGGCGGGGCGCCGCGTTGGCGTTGGCAGGCATCCAGGACAACGACGATCCCTGCTGCTGGGAGCGTAGCGGCCAGCCCTGGGAGGTCATCGGCACCCCGATCGGCAGCGGGCCCTTTCGGATCCGCAAGGTCTTCCTCGCCACGCCCAACTGCATTCTTTACCGCGAGTCGTGCGCGACCCGGTTTCGGGTTCAGGCGCTCTCGCCCGAGGGGATGCTCGCCTGCGCGGTACCCGTCAAGCCGGGCAGTCAGACCTCGTACTTCAGACGGCCCTTGCACGAGCGTGGGCTGCCCGCGACCCTGCCCACGGGGCTGGAGGCGGTGCTCGACCAGGGTCAGGAGCATCTGCTGTTCCTGGTGCAGTTGTTCCTGCTGGATCAGCATCTGCCCCCGGAGCAGGCGGGGCTGCTGAAGGCCGGGGCCGAGGCAAACCTGCTGCCCGCCGGTGCCGAGACCGTCCGCGGCCTGGGTCGTTGGCTGAACGCGATCCTGGCTCGCGTTCATGGGTCGCCGGAGATGCTCCGATACCCCGCCGCCGTGGCGGCCCTGGAGCGGGAGCTGGTGCTGGGTTTCGCTGCGCGCGTCCTGCCGCCGGAGTGCCGCTCCTTGCCTAGACGGAAGTCTCGGCGGCGGCGCGGCTACGACCGCGCGATCGAGGCGATTCGCTACGCGGACCTGACGACTCTGGAGCTGGGCGGTTTGTGCGCCGCGGCGGGGGTGAGCGCCCGCGCTCTGGAGTACGCCTTTCGCGAGAATCTGGGGGTCTCTCCGGGGGCCTTCATCCGGCAACTGCGCCTCCATGCCCTGCGCCGGGCACTGCTCGCAAGCGCCGCGGGGGAATCGACGGTCACCGCGCTCGCCTATGACCTCGGATTCACCCAGCTTGGGCGCCTGGCTGCCCACTACCGCTGTGTCTTCGGCGAGCCGCCCTCCGCCACGCTGGCCCGCCCCTTCCCGGGCGATGACCCGCCCTTTTGGATGGGGTACCCCGACGGCTCTATGGCGACCACGAGGCGCTGATAGATATCCAGACCTTCGTGGTCATTCGCGAGTCCCTTCCGAAGAGGGCTCTCAGCCTTACGTTGGAATGGGCCGCAGAGCATCGGACAGAATTGATGGAGGACTGGGTGCTATGCCAATCCAAGCAACCGCCGAAACGCATCGCGCCGTTGGAGTAACTGCCGCCGCCCCTTGGCGCGTCAAAGAGATGACGGTCGTCTCCGACTACCGCTTGGCGGTCACATTCCAAGACGGGACCCGCGGGTTTGCCGACCTCTCCGCTGTCACATCGTCTCCGTCGCCAGGCATGTACGAACCGCTGAAGGACCCACAGTACTTGGCTCAAGCCCGATTGGAATTCGGCACCGTCGTGTGGCCGAACGGGGCCGACCTCGATCCCGCGTGGATGTACGACGAGGTCCAGGATGGAGAAACGTGGTCTGTCCCTGAGGTATCCCCACGAACTTGAGCGAGACATCAGTAGGTTAGCGGAATCCCGGCGTCAGGGCCTCTGCCAGCCGCTCAAAGCTTCTCTATCTCGCTGATAGGGAAAGTTATTTCGTGGGGATACCTCAGGGTCTGTCCCCGTTTAGCGCTGACATTTCTCTCGTGACCCCGCTCTCGTGCTTCACCCTCCCTGCCCCATCCCTGGTCTTGGGGGCAGCTTAAGCGTAGACTGGTCCTTGGCATATCCACCCCGGTTGACTACGACCCAACCATCTAGGAATCAGCAGGATATGCCAGCCCTTCGGACCGCTGCCGCTATCCGGAAATCAACATTAGATCCTTGCATACATGTCCCGCCCCTTTGCTGCAGTCAAAGAGTTTCTAGAATCCTGCCTCGCCCATTCGCCGGATCGCAGCGCAGATGCAGCTATCCCGGAGTGGTTTGCGATGCGTACCCACCAGGGCAGCGTGCGTTCCGATAACCAGGACCGGGTCTTAATGGCCCGATGGCAAGACGGGAGTCAGACCGCGTGGATGCTCGCCGTCGCCGACGGAATCGGAGGCGGCAAGGAGGGCGCGGCGGCGGCCGTCAGCGCCCTTTCGGCATTCACCGCGGACATGCTGGAACTCTCGGATGTTTCACTCCCCACGCAACTTGAGCGGGCCTCCCTGCGCGCCAACCGAACCGTTTATGAGCGCTGGCGCGGCAAGGAGGGGAGCACATTGTCGGCGGTCGGGGTTCGAGGCGAACAGCGGGCCTGGGTCAACGTGGGCGACTCACGCATCTACGGCATCGACGCCCACGGGGATGTCACACAACTGACTAAGGACGACTCCCTGCCGCTCGGGCGAGGACTGGTGCAATTCATTGGCATCGGACAGGGGTTGGTGCCCCACGTTGGGGTGATTTCCCCAACCCATCACCTTGCACTGATTACCACCGACGGTGTCCACCAATACGTTGATCCCCTGCTCCCGGCCTTGGTGAGAACCGCCCGACGTAATAACTCGGCGCTGGTCGATCGAATGGTCCACCTAGCCCTGTGGTGCGGTGGCGAAGACAATGCAACCACCGCCATCGGGGTGCTCGATAGTTCGCAGGATGGTGGCCGGTCAGCCTGCGATGTTTGGACGCCTGGACAGCATCATCGCTTGGTTCTTGGACCCCTCGACGTACCGAAGGAAACCGCCTCTGGTAGTGGCTCCAGGAATTCCACCAAGCCGCGCCGCGCAACCCCGAAAAAAGTCAATACTCCTGCCGCAGGTCGCTCCAAATCAAAACCGGCGATGGTGGCCAAAACAGCTACCTCCCATCCGGCATCCGACTCCGAGGCGCTCCCGAACGATCCCAGTTCGCATCCCGACAAGCGCCCTGACCTTCTGGTGACTTTGGAGCCAGTAGCCCTAGGGCAGGATTCCCCGTCGTCGACACAATCGGATTCATGATGAGTCAGACCGACCGTTACGCATTCGACGCTCGTTCCGTGGACCATAGCGTTCGCGCCCGCGACTCCCACCTCGATCGAGAAGTCACAGTGAAGCGGGGGTGGATCGAACGCGACCGCGTGCGGCTTCAATCTCAGATCGCTCGCCTATCAGCCACCCAAAGTCGTCATCTTGCCGACATCTACGACCTGCTGTCCCTCCGAGATGACGAGTTGGCCATCGTTGAGGAGTCTGTCGAGGGCCAAACGCTCATCGAATGGATGGCCGCCGGGCAAACCGATGAGGATAGCGTCCTGCGCACCCTGTTGCAAATCGCCAATGCGCTGCTCGCCTTGGAGACCGCCGGTCTGGTCGCCGCGTCGCTGGACGCCGAGCACTGGCGATTCGACGACGAGGGTATCTTGAACCTGTCGCTCTATCCGCTCTTGGATGCAGGAGTGCTGGAGCCTCAAATCGGGTCGACAAACCGCTTACCCGAGCTTTCCGGACACGCCACGGAACTGGCTTTGCGATACACCCAAGCCACTGCCAAGCCACTCGTGGCGATGAGCGATCCTATGCTTACGGGTTTCCTGAACGGAACTCCGAACTCGGAGTATTCCATCGCGGACTATCGCGAGCGAATCCACGCCCACTGCCTGCGAGATCGGCATCGGGCAGTCGCCGTTTATCGGGGTCAGCCGACCGAGATGAACCGCGCTCAGCGCGCTTTGCGGCTGGCCCATCCCATTGCCGGCGTGGCTACCATCGTCCTCCATTACGACGGTCTGCAGTTCTTCGTGCACGAGTGTGTCGGCGAGGTCTATATCAATAATCTGCCCATCCCGACAAGATCTGTCATCGCCGGCTCATGCGTCATCACCTTGGGTGCACCGGTCCGTCCGTGGAGTGAGCGCTATTTCGTAACGCTTGATATCACCCATCCTGAAGTGGTGTTCTGATGGCAATCCACGCCTCTAAAGATGTTATCGCTGATCGCTATCGTATTGACAAATACTTGGCCGCCGGAGGTATGCAGGAAGTCTATTCCGCAACCGATATAGTGCTGAATCGGCCCGTCGCCCTCAAGACTCCCTTCAACACATCGGGCGAACAACGGTTCGCCCGTAGCGCGAGCCTGAGTGCGCGGATCAACCATCCCAACGCGGCCCGTACCTTTGATTACCTGGTAGACAACCAGCGCCAGTATTTGATCGAGGAGTTCATCAAGGGACGCAATCTGGATGCTCTGCTGGATGAAATTCCCCAATTCGACCCTGACGCCGCGGCTTGGGTGCTGCACCACTTGGCACGCGGACTGGCGGCGGTACATCGGCACAACATCGTCCACCGCGACCTCAAACCCGGCAACATCATGGTGCTGGGGGGGTGGGGTTTCACCGGACTGAAGATCACCGACTTCGGGGTGGCGCAGATGGCGGCCCACGAGATCGAGGAGGCGGCCCGTCTGGGCACGGTAACCACCTCCAAGACCGCCATCGGCGCGCTCCCCTACATGGCACCAGAGGTCATCGAGTCCCCGACTACGCCCGAGCCACCAGCCGATATCTGGGCGGTTGGGGCGCTGGGGTATCAGCTTCTTACCGGGGACCTCCCGTTCGGGCAGGGCTTCGCCGCCGTTACACGCATTCAGGCCGCGGCACCACCACCCATGCCTCAGGCGCTCCAGTTGCACCCGCAATTCCGGCACCTCGGACGTGAACTCTATGGCGTTCTCCTGCAGTGCTTGCAACGCGACGTGCGTCAACGCCCGGACGCGCTCCAGTTGGTCGAGTTGTGCGATCGCCTCTGCTATAGCCTCGTGGAGGAGCGGCGGATTGGTGTCGTCGAGGGGTATCCGGGGCGCAGCTTTGGTTTTCTGCGCCCGAAAAGGGGAGGCGAGCCCATCTTCTTTCACACGGAAAGCGTGGTCAGCCGTCTTCCGATGGTCGGCCAAGAGGCATGGTTCCGCTCCTACGCGGGCCAGCCGCGTGATCGGGCCCATCCCGTGGTTCCCAAGAAAGCCCAATGAGCAATATCCGTCTGGTGGACATCGAGGTATCAGGTTTTCGCGCCTTTCAGGCGTCCTACAAGGTATCGTTCCGAAGCCCTCTGGGCATCCCCACCGATGTGGTCGTCATCGCTGGGCCCAATGGCGCTGGAAAAAGTTCGCTCTTGGAGGCAGTCTTGATCGCGATGGGGCGCGAGCGGTTGATACGCAATTCGCTCAGTCGGGAGTCCGACGACGGCCATTGGCGGACGGTGATTCCCGATATTGCATCGATTGCACTCACCTTTCACATTGACAGCGCTCCGGGCACCGAGCTTGGCGCCTACGCCCCTTGCGATGTCCGGGTGGTACGCACAGTCGCCGAATGGCGACTCGAGCTACTCGGAGGGACAGATGGACCAAGACGGTTGTCCGATTTGGTCTGCCGCCAATTCGTCGACGAGCGGCCTATTGAGTACCTCTCCTCTTGGCGCAGCCCCTTTCAACTCGGTGGGGTCAGGCTTTCGGGCCTGGCGGGGGAAGAGGCGGAGAACGAGCGGTACCGCCTCTATCGTCTGAAGCAGCGCATCGTCAGCGAACGAGCCAAGCGGGGCTTTTCGTCCGAAGATGCCTCCGACCGGCGGTGGCTTGACCGCTTGAATGACATCTGGCGCGATTGGCACGACTCGGGAGATACCTGGATCGACGTGTTCCCGACCGGGGAGGCTGAGCGTCCCTACGACCTCTTCATCCTGCGCGACATCCCTGAGATAGGGCCGCAGCCCATATGCGAGCTTGATCGTGCCAGCTCTGGTGAATTGGAGTGGGTGACGCTGGCAGGACAGCTCATCGTCGAGGAGTTCGACGGCCTTTTGCTCATCGATGAGCCGGAACTGCACCTCCACCCGCAATGGCAGGCGAAACTCCTGCCTACCTTGCGCAAGCTCGTTCCGCAGGCTCAGATTCTGGTGGCAACGCACTCGGCCTACCCTTGGGATCAGGCGCTGCCGTTCCAGCGGGTGCTGCTCCTGCCTGCACATGACCCGCGCTGCCGCTGGGAGGGACCGTGACCGTCCTCTCGGCGCTCTATGCGGCGCAGCCGCTGGTGGTCTGGGTAGAGGACGAAGACACGCGCCGCGTTCTTACCACCGCGTGGGCGGGAGAGTCGGTTGCGATCTATGTCGGAGGCGGCAATGAGACCATCCGGGCGGTGGTTGAGGACGCTTGGCGGGACGGGTTGCGCCATGTATTCGGCGTGGTTGATCGCGATTTCGGGCACAGCAACTCCGGTCGCTGGCAGAATCCGCGCGATGACCTGAGAGTTTATGTCCTCGAATCCCCAGAGATCGAGAATCTGGCGCTCGACCCCGAGGCGCTGGCGGTTTGCGCCTACAACACCGGGCGGCGCAGCAAGGAGCAGATTGCGGAAAGAATGATAGAGGCAGTGACGCGTATGGTCTGGTGGATGGCCTGTTGCGCCGTTCTGGATAAGGTCCGCCGGCAGCGCAACGCGGATTTCCCCACATATCCCCCAAAAAGCGTAGCGGTGGTTGACCTGGCCTCGGCCCTCCAATACATCCAGTCGAGCCGGTGGTTCTCGCAGCACGCCGCCCAACTGCCCTCCTTGGCGACACACGATTGGCTGGAAGTGGAGCTGAATCGCCAGCAAAATCACTTTTCCACTGCCCTGACCGATGGAACTTGGAAGACCAAGTTTTCGGGTAAGCAGATCTTTGATCGCATCGTGGAGTTTGTCCATACCAGGGGTATTGGGAGGGACAAGAAGCTTGAATTGTTACAGGGTGTTACCCAAGCCCAGATTGATCTTGGGACAGTCCCGCAGGAACTGGAGCGACTGAAAGCGAGTTTGGTTTCCCGGCGGTGAACCAATGCATGACCGTGGCCGGTTTATGCTGCCACTGCGGGGGGCAGGTGTCCCATTGCACATCCAAGTTGCACGTCGGTCCGCGGTCCGGCGAAGAGGGCTTGGCGCACGCATCAGCGAAGTCACGCCATCGGGGATAGCGGGGAGGAAGCGGCCGGTGGCATCGAGACGGTCGATGTCCGCTCTTGGCCAATTGCTGACGACCAGCCGACTCCTGATCGATGCTGATCGGCGTTTATTCCGCGCCGCCATCGCACAGGCGAGCCGCCATACTGCGCCAATCCAGCCGCAGGTGGCTTTTCACCATGCCGGCAATGCCGGCGCAGTTGATCTTGGCAATGGCCGCATTCAATCGAACCGCACCTTCTGCGCGCTTGAGGCGGGCGTGGCCCGATCCCAGGCCCAGTCGCGGATGAAGCGAATCTGTTCGTTCATGCTTTTCGAGAGCGGCACCAGCGTGCGGGCGCGGGCCAGGATGTGCTCGGTGGTAAAGGGGCGCTGATCGCGCTCCGAGTCGATGCGCCCGGCGATCACCGCTTGCTCGATCTCGGCGGCGGTCCACTCGCGGCTGTCGCGGACCAGTCGTTCCAGGTCGAAGGCGGCCGGATCGCCATGGTTGTGGCGGATGTGCACGGTGAAGATCGCGGTACGCTCTTCGTCGTTGGGCAGGTCGAAGAAGAAGACTTCATCGAAGCGGCCTTTGCGGATCATCTCGGCCGGCAGCGCCTCGATGCGATTGGCGGTGGCGGCGACGAAGACCAGTGGGGGTTTTTCCTGCATCCAGGTGAGGAAGGCGGAGAGGATGTGGGAGGCGGCGTCGGCCTGTCCGGCGCCGCCGCCCAGCCCGTTCTCGATTTCGTCGATCCACAGCACCGCCGGGGCGACCGACTCGATGGTCCGCAGGGCCTTATGGAAGGTCGCCTGGGGGTTGCCGTAGAGGTCGGCATAGATCAGGTTCATGTCCAGCCGGAACAGGGGGACGCGCCAGGCATGGGCCACCAGCTTGGCGCACAGGCTCTTGCCGCACCCGCTGATGCCCATGAACAGGAGTCCCTTGGGCACCGGCAAGCCGCTGTCCACGGTGCGCTGGTTGAACAGCGGGGTGCGCCGTTCGATCCAGTCCTTGAGGGCGGCCAGGCCGCCGATCTGCTCCCAGTCCACCAGATCCGGGACATAGTCGAGAAAACCGGCACCGCTGGCCGACGCTTTCTTGGCCGCGCCGATCTCGGCCAGCATGGCGTCGCGGTTGAGGTGCCGACCCGCCAGGATGCGGTACATCACGTGCTGGACCTCATCCAGGGTCAGTCCCCGCAGTGCCAGGGTCAGGGCGTCGCGGGCATCCTCCGGTAAGGGTTTGGTGGTATAGCCGCTCCACACGGTCTGCACCTGATCCCCGATCTCCTGCGTGTCCGGCAGCGGCATTTCAACCAGCAGCATGCTGGGGCGCAGCGCGGGCGGGATGCTCACCTCCGGCGCGATCAGCAGGAGCGCGCTGCCCGGTCGCCCCATCAGTGTCGCGTGGGCGTCGCGCAGGGCGCGCGCCACCTCCGGCCGCTCCAGGAAGGGCGTCAGGTCTTTGAACAGAAAGAAGGTGCGCCCCGTCGCGGCGGCGGCTGTCTGGATGGCCGGCACCGGGTCGCGGGTGTCGGGAGCCCGCGCGGCCGGATCAGCGGCAGGTACCATCGGCGTGCCGTCGGTCTGGATCTCGAGTCCGCGGGTGCAGGTCCAACTGTAGAGGGCGATGGCGGGATCGAGGTCGGCGGCCAGACGGCGCACCCGTTCCGTCACCCGTGCTTCCTCGGCCGAGTGGATATAGATCAGGGGGTGGCGGCCGTCAATGGCGGAACGCAGCGGGTCGGTGACCACGGTGTCCTCCGGTCAGGTTACCGATACTGCCGCAGATACCACCACTCGAAGAAGCGCTTCAGCCAGTGGAAAAGGCGCATGGAGGGCAAGACGAAATTGTATTTCTCGTTGCGGGCGACCAGCATGCCGCGGTCATTGGTGTCGACGATGCACAACAACTCGACCTTATAGGTCTCCCGCGGCTCCCGTCCCATGCATTCGGCGGCCAGGTTGCGCGCGGCGGCACGCGCCTGCAAGTCCGCCATGTGCGCCTGTTTGGGCATCCAATCCGGACCGGGGAAGCTGCCCGCGTCACCCGCCACGTAGACGCGCTCGAAGCCCGGCACGCGGCACTGGGCATCGGCCTGGAGCAGGCCGCCGGGGGAGCGCGGCAGGTCGGTGTTGTCGAACCAGGTGTTGCCGGTCATGCCCGGCATGAAGATGATCAGGTCGGCGTCGAAGGTACCGCCCTCGGTGGTCACCGTCCGGTCGGTAAAGCCCTTGAGTTTGTGGCCGAGATGGGTCTCGATCCCGAGCCTGGCCATTTCCTTGAGCAGACTGCCGACCGCCTTGGGCCCCAGCCGGTTGCCGGGATTCGGCGCCGGGGTGAAGAAGACGAGTTTGAAGCGCTCACGCCGGCCTTCTTTGCGCAATTGCTGGTCCATGCCGAAGAGGAACTCGAAGACCGGTCCACCGCGCATGGAACTGGGCTCGTTGGGGTTGCCGGCGAAGCCCATGGCGATGGTGCCGCTCTCCATGGCGCGCACCCGATCGCGGATGCGCTGCGCGGAGGCGATGCCCTCGCAGGGGGTGATGGCATGCTCGATCCCCGGCAGCTTCTTGATGAAACGTCCGCCGCTGGCGATGATCAGGCCATCGTTGGCGACCGGCTCGGCGCTGGTCTGCAGGGTGCGGCCCCCATCGGTCAGCCCGGTTGCCTCGGCGGCAATGTGCGTCACCCCCGTGCGCTTGAAGAATTGCTTGAGGTTGATCCGCAGGTCATCGCCGCTGCGCAGACCGCTGGGGACCCAGATCAGGGCGGGCAGGTAGACGAATTCGGCCGTGGGGCTGACCACGGTGAGGTCGGCACTCAGGCCCGACTCACGTAGGGTGTTGACCGCGGTCAGTGCGCCGAAACCCGAGCCGACGATGGTGATGCGATGCATGGAAGACTCCGGGAGTGTCGTTTTTAAACCGCGCCCAGCGCGGTATGCGATGTTCTTGGATGAGATCGGCCACGGCAGACTCGACGATTGCTGGAGCTGGCGCGGTTTAGGTGGTTGACGGAAATCGCCTTAGCGTGGGTTCAGCACAACGGCCGATCAGTCGTTGTTCGGCTGGCCCGCCCCCAGCAGCGGGGCCAAGACGGGCCAAACATTCTCCAGGATACGCGGTTGGGCCGCGGCCGTCGGGTGGATCTCGTCGGCCTGCATCAGCCCCCGATCCTCTGCGACCCCTTCCAGCAGGAAAGGGACCAGGGGCACACCCTGCGCGGCAGCCACTTCCTGGAACACGGCTTGAAAGGCCCGCTCGTAAGCCGCACCGTAGTTGGGCGGCAGACGGATGCCGATGAGCAGGACCTGACTGCCGGCCGCTTGTCCGAGTTGCACCATACGGGTCAGATTGTCCCGCAGGACCGCGGTTTTCAGGCCGCGCAGTCCGTCATTCGCACCGAGTTCGATGAGCAGCAGCGCCGGGCGATGACGTGCCAGGAGCGCCGGCAGGCGGGTCAGTCCACCGGCGGTGGTGTCACCCGAGATCCCGGCGTTGATGACGGCATAGTCGAGGCCGCGTGCGCGCAGCCGCTCTTGGAGCAGGGCGACCCAACCGTCAGCCTGGGCGAAGCCGTAGGCGGCGCTCAGACTGTCTCCCAGCACCAGGATCGTCGGTGGTCCGCCCGGCGTCGTGGTCGTTGTATCGCTCGCGCGGACCGTACCGGTAATCGCCAGCACACTCGTTAGCACAGCAGTAAGCAATAGGCGCATCATGACAGGCATTCCGGTCGCGGTTGTAGTCCAGGCCCAAGGTTTAGGCAAGCATGTTAACGGTCCCAGCGGTGATCTGACCATCCTGCAGGGTCTCGATCTTCAGATCCAGGCCGGCGAGGCGGTGGCCATCCTGGGGGCCTCCGGCTCCGGTAAGTCCACGCTGCTTGGGCTATTGGCCGGACTCGACGGTGCCACCGCGGGCGACGTCTGGCTGTGCGGCCAGCGGCTCGACGGGCTGACCGAAGACGGGCGGGCGGCCTTGCGCGCCGGGCGCGTTGGCTTTGTGTTTCAGAGTTTCCAACTCCTGCCGACACTCACCGCCCGCGAGAACATCCTGCTGCCATTGGAGCTGACCGGCACCCGCGACGCCGAGACGCGTGCCGACGAGGCCCTCACGCGCGTCGGACTCACCGCGCGCGCCGGCCACTACCCGCGCCAGCTCTCCGGCGGGGAACAGCAGCGGGTGGCCATTGCCCGCGCCTATGCTCCGCGCCCCGTCGTCTTGTTCGCGGACGAACCGACCGGCAATCTGGATCAGGCCACCGGCGAACACATCATCGACCTGCTGCTGGACCTGCGCGCCGAGGCCGGCGCGGCCCTGGTGCTGGTCACCCATGACCCGGCACTGGCCGAACGCTGCGACCGTCGGCTGCGGATGCGCGATGGTGCCTTGGAGCGTATCGCATGACCCTAGCAGCGCTCCTGAGGTCCCCCACCTGGCGCATCAGCCTGCGTCTGCTCCGTCGGGATTGGCGCAGCGGCGAACTCTATCTGCTGGCCGCCGCGCTGATCCTGACCGTGGCCGCCGTGACCGCCGTCGGGTTTTTCACCGATCGTATCGAGTCCGCCATGGTCCGTCAGGGCGGTGAGCTGCTCGCCGCGGATTTGGCCGTCGACGGGTCATCCCGGCCGCCGGATGAGTACCTCGACCAGGCGGTCCGCCTGGGGTTGGAAAGTGCCCGCACTCTGGAGTTCCCGAGCGTGGTGATGGGCGCCGCTGGTGCCCAGTTGGTACAGGTCAAGGTGGTGGACGCGGCCTATCCGCTGCGCGGCCGGTTGCGTTTGCGCGACGGCTTCACCGATCCGGAACGCACCGTCGATCAGGGTCCGCCGGCCGGTGAGGTCTGGGTGGAGGCGCGCCTGCTGCGGCTGCTGGAGGCCCGGATCGGCGACGCCGTCGGGCTGGGCGAGACCCGTTTGCGGATCGGCGCCATCCTGAGTTACGAGCCGGACCGGGGCGGCAACTTCGTGAATCTGGCCCCCCGGGTGCTGGTGAACGACGCCGATCTGTCGGCGACCGGCCTGGTGAGCGAGGCCAGCCGGGTGCGGCATCGCCTGTTGTTGGCCGGCGAGGTCGATGCGGTCGTCGCTTTTTCCGCTTGGCTCAAGCCCCGTCTGCCGGTCAATCTCACGCTGGTCGACGGGCGCACCGCCCGGCCCGAGTTTGAATCCGCATTGGATCGCGCCTCGCGCTTCCTGCACCTGGCGACCCTGGTTACCCTGCTGGTGGCGGGCAGCGCCATCGCGCTCGCCAGCCGCCGTCTGGTGGAGCGCCAGATCGACGCGGTGGCGATCATGCGCTGCCTGGGCGCGCCGCAGCATCTGCTGCTGCGGGTCTTCCTGCTGCGTCTGGTCCTGTTCGGGTTGGTTGCCGGCCTGGTGGGGTCGCTGGTCGGCTGGGTTGGACAGCTCGGGTTGGTCGCGGCGTTGGCCGACTGGTTCGGGACGGATCTGCCGCCGCCATCGCTGACGCCGGTGGCGGTGGGTGTGCTGACCGGTCTGATCGCGTTGCTGGGGTTCGCCGTGCCGCCCTTGCTGCAACTCACCCGGGTGCCGCCGCTGCGCGCGCTGCGGCGCGATCTGGGCACCCCGCGCGCATCGGCCGCGGCGGCGGTGCTGGGGGCCTTGCTGGCGCTGGCGCTGCTGGTCTTCTGGCAGGCGGGTGACGCGGTCCTGGCCGGTCAGTTGCTGGGCGGAGTGGCGCTGACCCTGGTCACGCTGATCCTGGCCGTTTTGGGTTTGGTGAAGGCGGCGAGCGGTCTGGCTGGCCGGACGCGCGGGGTCTGGCGGCTCGGGCTCGCGGCGCTCACCCGACGGCCGAACTTCGCGGTGCTGCAGATCGCCGGCTTCGGGTTGGGCATCCTGGCGCTGCTTCTGCTCGCGGTAGTGCGGGTGGACCTGCTCGAGGCCTGGCAACAGGGCCTGCCCGATGGCGCGCCCAATCAGTTCCTAATCAACATTCAGCCGCAGGAGGTCGAGCCGTTGCGCGCCTTCCTGGTGGAACAGGGGATCACCCAGGCGGAACTTTACCCGATGATTCGGGGGCGCCTGATCCGCATCGGCGAGCGTCCGGTCAACCCGTCCGACTATCCGAATCCGCGTGCCGAAAGCCTAGTCGCCCGTGAGTTCAACCTGAGCTTCAGCGAAGCGCCCGCGCTGGCGGGCCGGACGGATAACCGCCTGGTCGCGGGCCAGTGGTGGGCGGCGGGGGAGACCGCGGCCCAGTTCTCGCTGGAGCAGGGACTGGCCGAAACGCTGGGGATTCAACTTGGCGACCGGCTGACCTTCTTCGTGTCCGGCCACGAGGTCAGCGCCCCGGTGACCAGTCTGCGCGAAGTCCGCTGGGACAGCTTCAACGTCAACTTTTTCGTGGTTTCCCCGCCCGCCTTGCTCGGGGTCGAATCGGCCACCTACATCACCAGTTTCCACCTGTCCGCGGACCGGGAGGCGGTGATCCCCGAGCTGATTGCGCGTTTCCCCAGCGTCACCCTGCTGGATGTGGATGCCCTGCTGACCCAGGTCCGCGCCGTGGTCGACCGCGGTGTCCTGGCGGTGGAGTACGTGTTCCTGTTCACCCTGGCCGCCGGGGTGCTGGTGATGTTCGCCGGCATCCAGGCGAGTCTGGGCGAGCGCCGCGCCGAGCACGGCATTCTGCGCACCCTGGGCGCTGGCCGCAACGCTCTGCTCGGCAGTCTCGCGGTCGAGTTCACGGCCGCCGGGCTCCTGGCCGGGTTTCTCGCGTCCATCTTCGCCGAAGTCACCGGCTGGCTCCTGGCAGAACAGTTGTTCGGGCTGCAATTCAGCTTCAACCCGCTGCTGTGGGTCACCGGCGTCTTGGGTTCCGGGCTGCTGATCGGTCTGGCCGGGACGCTCGCCACCTGGCCGCTGCTGATCCGGCCGCCCTTGCAGACCTTGCGCCGGGCGGCTTGAGAAGCATTCGGACGTGATAACCGGACGTAGAGGCGGGTTTCAAACCCGCCCCTATACGCGTGTCTGTCCGGGCATCACCCGCCGCGCAGACACTCCGCCGGATCGATACGGCTCGCGCGATAGCCGGCGGCCACGGCAGCCAGCAGTGCGACCAACAGGGTGGCCGCGGCGGCGGCGGCCAGGTGTTCCGGCTCCAGTCGGCAGACATAGCCTTGTCCAGCCAGGTTCCGGCCCAGGGCGCGGTTGAACGCGGCGGCGCCGAACAGGTAGGTCACAAAGGCGAGCACCAAGGCCAGGGCGGCGATCACGCCGGATTGCACCACGGGCATCAGCACCACGGTGCCGTTGCCGAAGCCGAACAGGCGCAGCAGCGCCAGGTCGCGGCGCTTGCGCTCCACGTTGACCCAGAGCGCACCGCCCAGCGCCAGGGCGCAGCCGGTAAGACCGATCAGCGCGATGACCCGCAGGATGAAGGACAGGGTGCGGTCGAAGGCGCGCACCGTTTCGATCCGCTCGGCCTGGGTGCGGACCTCGATACCCTGGGCGCGCAGGGCCGCCGCCAGCGTGTCGACCGCGTCCAGGTCGCGCGCATAGACGCGGGCGCCGGCGAACTCGGTGCGGGTGCCGGCGCTGGGGGCGCGCAGATCCGCGTCCGTCAAGGCGGCGCGCAGACCGTCGCGGTAGTCCTCCGAGGCGATCAGCAAATCCAGGTGGGTGAACACCGCCTCGCGTGCGACCCGGCTCTCCGGGATGACGCCGATCGGTTCCAGGGCGAACTGGGCATGCTCCGGCGTGCCGTTGCGCGAGCGGCGGAAGAAGCCGGTCAGGGGCGCACCGGGGGTCCAGCCGACGCGCTTCGCCAGGGTCTCGGTCAGCAGCACCTGGCCGGCATGGACCGGGGTGGGCAGATCCGACGGCAGCAGGGGATCACCGGCGGCGGTCGGGATCATGTCGATCGCATCGAACGGGCGGCGCTCCCCGTCCACCAGATCGATGGTGGCGTTGATGGTGCGGGTGCGGGGGATCAGGAAGCCGAGGTCCGGGCGTTGCGCGGTGGCCGCGAACCAGCGTTGATCCAGGCGGTGGGCGCCGAAGACGACGATCTCCAGATTGCGCGGGTCCTTGATCAGGTCTTGACGCAGGGTGGCGATGACACCGGTCTTGAGCCCGAACAGCAGCATCAGCGGGGCGATGATGGACGCGACGGTCAGCACCAGCACCAGGGTGGTCCGGCGGTCGTGCCGGAGATCCTGGAGCGCCAGCCGGAAGCCTTCCAGGCGGGACTGGGGAGCGTCTTGGTTCGGTGACTCGGGCATGGTGGAGCGGTTTTCTCGTGTATCTCAATGCTTGGAGACGGTGACTCAGCCCGCGAACGCCGAACCAAACCCGGCGGCCAATGGCGCCGCCTGGACTTCGCGCAGGCCATGGGTGCGCACCCGGCCGAGGTCATGGGTGGCCAGCACCACGCTGGTGCCCAGCCGCTCCACCAACTGAAAGAACAGGTCCATCACCTCGTCACCCAGGCGCGGGTCCAGGGCGGAGGTCGGCTCGTCCGCCAGCACCAGGCACGGCCGGTGCGCCAGGGCGCGGGCGATGGAGGCACGTTGGTACTGGCCCACCGAGAGTTGGGTCGGCGCTTTGTCCAGCAGGTCGCGCAGTTGCAATTGGTCGATCATTGAATCGAGTGCCGCATCCCGCGGCGGCAGCCGCAGCAGGCGGCGGTTGATGCCGATATTGCCGGCCACGCTCAGATAGGGCAGCAGCCCGCCGGTCTGGAGTACGAACCCGATCGCCGCCGCGCGCGTCCGCGCCAGGTCGCCGTGACGGCCGGCGCGCCAGAGGGCGGCGATATCCCGCGGCGCGCCATTGATCGCGAAATGGAACCGCGCGGCGCTGAACGGCCGTACGACCAGCCCCAGCAGTTCCAGGGCCGTGCTCTTGCCGCAGCCGCTCTCCCCGGTGAGTGCGAGCATCTCCCCGGTACCCAGACGCAACGCGGGAATCACCACGCGAAACGCCTGGTCACCATTGCCGCGGGTATAGCTCAGGTCGGCACAGTCCAGCAGCATTCAGGGCAGATCCTTCAACGGAATGGGATACACCGCCTCGCGATTGCGCGGATTGTCGGTCTGGGCGATGTCGACCCAGCCGAAGGTGTCGGCGTAATAGCGTGAATAGAGCAACACCTTCTTGCGCAGGCGGTCCACGAAGTCCGCCTGCCGCTGCAGGCCCCAACTGGTCCAGTCGCTCTTCTTGAGGTCCAGCACGTCGCTTTTGTAAGGCAATCCAGCCAGATAGTCGAGCAGCAGATCGCGCTGGGCCAGTTCCGGGGCGCGGCGCCGACCGGTGGCTTCCGGGTCGCGCTCAAAGGTCGCGGCGATCGATGCGAGTCGGTCGTAGAAAGCCGCGGTGCTGTTGGCGCCGTCCAGATCCGTCTGAGCCGTGTCAATCACCTGGGCGACCAGGTCGCGCAGGTCGGAGAGCTGATCGCGCGTCATCAGCACCCGGACCTCGACCGGACGCAGCTCGGGCTCGGCCAGATCGGTGTCGCTGATCCAGGCTTCGAAGACCTCGGGGGCCGCGGTCTGCCGCCGTTCGCCCAGATAAGCCAACTGCATGGCGTGCCCCAGTGAGGCGACGATCGCCTGGATGCGCGCCCGTTGGTCGGCGTCGTCGGCCGCATCCGCCGGAGCCTCGGCAGGCGCTCGGGCCGCCGCCCCGAATGGTGTCGCAGCGCCGCGGGTGCTGCGCTCGATCTGTGCGATCACGTCCCCGGCATAGGTGTCGAGCGCCGCCCGCAAGCGGTCGCGGGCGCCGTCGGCGATGGGGAAATAAGCCTCCTGCTGGGTCATGGCATTGCGCGCCAGTTCTTTGTACTGTGCCGCGGCACGCGCCAGATTGCCGGCTTGCCGCGCCACTGGGGTTTGCAGGTGCATGACCGCGATGGCCACGCCCGCGCGCTGGGCCTCACGCTGCACCGCCGCCGCATTCAGTCCGGTGCTGGAATCCACCGCCGACACCGCCTGGTTGGCCGGCACAGTCCCGGCCGGGGCGTTGACGGTGCCGTCCAGCGCACCGGCGTCGGTGATCAGGACGATATGCCGGGCGTCGAACCGGTCTTTCCAATCCGGCTGTTCCAGGGCCGCGAGCACCCCGGCATAGGGGTCCTCATCGAAATAATCGGTGGCCACCGGGGCTTCGCGCAGCCCGGCGATCTGTGCCGGAAAGTCATCCCCATTGCGGACCGCGGTGGGCGCGGCGAACACCTGCGCCACATACTCGAGCTGCTCATTGGCCTCTTCATTCGCGCTCTCGGCGCGGAAGGCGACCAGGCCGAAGGCGACCTTATCGAGCAACCCGGCAGAGCGGATACGCTCGTAAAAATGGGTGATGGCGGCGCGCGTCTCGTCGATGTAGGGACCCATGGAGAGCGTCGAGTCGACCACGAAGACGATGGCGGCCTTGAACGACCGGAGTTGTTCCGCCGTCGTCCGCTGGTCCGGTACGGTCGGCCCCGGCAGGGTGCGGCCGCGGGTATCCGGCAGCGTCACGGAAGCGACCCGGACCGCGCGCACCGGATTGCCGGCCGAAGTGCTGTAGTCTTTGATCTCCAGGATCGGCAACAGATAGAACCGCTCATAGAGATTCACATAGGTCTCGGGCTCCAGCGCGACCACCCGCGGGTCCGTGCCGCCGGCGGCGATGGCCTGTACCAGCGCCCGCCCCGCGGCCGACGGCGAGGCGGCATCCAACACCGAGCGCAGGGCGTCCCAATCGCGGAAAAAGACCAGCCGCTCGCGGCCCGCCGGATTGGTCAAGGCCAGGGTCAATTGCTGGTTCCAGGCCAGGGTGTCGCGCGCCGGCACCCAGCCCAGGAGATTGCGGCCCGCCGCATCCGTGCCGACCCGCAACCATTCCTGCCCGGCGAGGTCCTGGCGTTCGTAGACATAGAATCGGCTCAAAGCGGTGATCAGGCGTCCGCCCGAAGTGCCCGGCGTCTCGCGCGCCGCCGCCCCCGGTTGGGTCAGCACCCGCTGATACAGCACCGTGGAGCCCGCCAGAAGCAGGGGCGTCCCCGCCCCTGCGGTCCCGCACAGGAACGCCAGGCAGCCCCACAGGATGCCCGCGCGCAGCGAATGCGCCATGCTGATCCATCCCCCGGCCGGGTGCTCCCACTGCCCGTGGCGGGCAGATAAGGCACAGGGTCCGGCGGGCGCGCGGGCGCCGGCGTGCGTCCGCGCCGCATCCACCGGTCGCCGCGATGGCTTCATCATCGTGTCAATCCAGTTTATTCTGTCCACTGTCCAGCGGATTGCCGCGGTCCAGGTGTCGTCCATGCCTTTACCCATCGCTCGATATGGGTAACGATATGACGGGCCGTCTGGGTCGTTGGGGGCGGTGACTCCCAGTGTCGCGCCGCTATGATAACCCCACCGGGTCCGCCGTGTTCATCGAGTCGCTGCGGCGACATGTCACCGCAGCGTCGGTCACGGCGGCTGACTGGCGCGCTACGGGCGCCGTCGGCATCGATGCTGGTTCTCGGGGTGCTGGCCGGGCGCCCGATCGCGCCCGACGACCTGTTCGACGTTCGCGGGCGGTCGTCCGTGGCATAATTCGCTCCAACCTCCACACGCGACCAAGCCGCGCGCAGCTGCGGACAGGGACATGGCCGACGACGAGACTTCCAACATACTCCAGACCGGGCTGCACACCGCGCCCCGCGCGGTCCGGCGGCAGTCGGACAGGGTGCACTCCAGCACCAGGCGAGCGGATGAGCCTGGTCGCCGGCCGTGCCTCGGGTTGGCCGCGGTCTGCCTGCTGCTCCTGTCGGCGGCCCCGCGAGCCGCGCCCACACCGGTGATTACGTGGCCGGCAGGGCACTACGATCCCAACCCGTTGCCGGACGATGTGATCCTGCCGTTGCCCTGCGGCGGTGCCATGGTCTTTCGCCCGGTCGCGACCGGGGGACCGCCCGCGGACGCGGCTGGCTTGCCCCCCGACGTGCAGCGGATCTATCGGGTCGCGGGCCGCTTCGATCCCCACCAGACCGGCACCGGCCACCTGCTGGTCGGCAAATACGAAGTGACCCGGCTGCAATATCAGACGGTGAGCGCGGCGGCCAGGCGGTCGGCCTGTCCCCGCCCGGATGCGCAGTCCGCCCTGCCGCAGGTCGACGTCAACCGTCGCGATGCAGAGGGCTTTGGGCTCGATCTCTCTCAGTGGTTGGCCGATCAACAGGGTAGCCTGCCCGATTGCACCGAAGACCGCGGTCCCTGCCTGCCCCGCGTCGATGGCGTTGCCGCCACCGTGCGGTTGCCCGGTGAGGACGAATGGACCTTCGCGGCGCGCGGCGGCCTGGCGGTTACCGCCGCCGAATTTGCCGCGTCTGTCTATCCCATGCCCAAGGGTCCGGGGCTTAGTGTGATCGGCAAGCGGGAAGGCGGCAGTGCCGCGGCGGCGATCGGCGGCCCGCGCGCCAACCCGCTTGGGCTGTACGACATGCTGGGCAATGTCGAGGAGATCATGCTCGACCTGTATCGGATTGAGGGCGCGTCCGGCGAGATTGGCGGCTATGTGGTCCGCGGGGGCAGCTTCTACTCTGAACCGGCCGAACTGACAGTGACCCTGCGCCGTGAGGTGCCGCTGCTCAACAAGACCAGCGATACCGGGTTCCGGGTGGTCGCGGCGGTGCCGATCTACACGTCCGGGCGGCGGCTAATTGAAGTGCAAAGGCCGGACCCGGCCGGGGCGGAACTGAAGCGTCCGACGCCGGAGCCGGCGAACGCCGCGGTTTCCGCGCAGACCCCGTCTGCTTCGCCCGGGAAGGGGCAGAATCCGGCTGCTGTGTTGCCGGAGTCGCATCCGGAGCGCGCCGAGGCTCCGCTTGCCCTCACCGCCGATGACCGTCGTGAGATCGCGATCCAACTCGTGCGGCTGGGTTACGACCCATGGGTTCCAGGCGCGTCCTGGCGTGTCGTACCGCGGCAGGCCGACGGACGCGACAGCGGACTGCCGTCCGACGGGTTCTGGGACTCGGCGCGGCGCGCCATCGCCGCATTCCAGGAAGCGGCGGGGCTGGAGGCGAGCGGCGATGTGACCGCCGAGACACGGGCTGCCCTCACGGCGGCGGTGGCTGCCCTGAAGGCCCGCGAGCGGGCCGACGCTGAACAGCGGGCCGCGCGGGCCGTCCAGGAGCAGGAGCGTCAGGCGCAGCGGGCGCGGGCCTATCCCTGTGACAAAACACAGGATCTGCAAAGCGACGCCTGCCGCATCCTGTTACGGCAGATCCAAGACCAGGGCGGTCTGTCGGCGACCGGTGAACTAACGGAGGAGACCCGCGCTTTGATCGAGCGGCGGGCAACGGAGTCGAGCCAACCACGGAAATGATCGTTGCCATGCGGTCCGAAAGGGTCCGGGGCGCTACACTATCCTCGATTACACCTTGATCGTCGTTCCGGCGGCAAGAAAACTGGAGGTCGAGGCTTTACCGTGAAAGTCGCGCAGCGACCTCGTGGGAGCGGCGTCCCGCCGCGATGGGGTCGGTCGCGCAGCCGCGGCGTTCGAGGTCACCACGGCACCGCATCGCGGCGGGACGCCGCTCCCACGGGGGCCATTCATCGTCCGGGGTGGCTGATGTGCCTTCCATGGCCGCAGCCGGCCGAAACGATGATCAAGGCCTACGCGAGGAAGAATGTATCCTCTTTGCTTCCTGCATCATTAACTAATTCCAAGTATTTCTCTTCGAGATACAATATTTCGAAATTCAAGTTCTCATCCTCGCATTTCTCCTCATAGTCATCGCCTGCTGCCGACAAAGTGTCTTGATCCAATCGAATCATGTAAAGCCAAGACCCATCATCAGATCGTTCTACTTTTCCTACTTTGCCGGACCAGCCGCCTATGCTAGTGCCAAAGTCAGGATCTCTGACCCCGGGCAAAACACGAACGACCTCTTCCTCTCTGAATTTGCTTGTATTGTCTTTCATTTTCTTTCGATTCGATTCCGCGATTCCGGGGGACAGTTTACCTAATTCCGCTTCCAACACCGGTCGCACAGCAACAGGGGAATCGTCCCGTACGGCAAGGTGAGCCGCGGCGCTGGACAACGGCCAGTCTTGCGGTCGGACGTCTTGAAAGTCTTGCCATGCCGCGGTGGGAACCTCCGACCTCAGGGGGCTCACTCGCCTATTTTCCTAACGCCTCAAGCACCGCTCGGGGAACTCAGTAAACTGTTCCCGGTACTCCGCAGAGCACGTTAAATCGCGTTGCCAAGCGCAGCGATGGAATTAAACGTGGTCTTCCTGAAGTATACCCTCGAATCAAATCGAGATCAGCAAGTTGGCGGCAGTCCAGCCGCGGGATCGTTGGCATGTTCGCGTTGGCTATACAACCCACTGATCTGAGGCGAGAGTTCGTGGGGATACCTCAGGGTCGGAGAGTAAGCCGGGTTCTTGTCGTCGCTTAGGCCGAAGATTGTTTTCTCTGTTGCCGCCTGGTTTCCCGGCGGTGCCACGCTCTCTCTGCCATACGACGATTCGTTCCCGGCTCCTCGCAGAACCGGACTTGGAGTGTTACACCATCCGGCTCCCAGCTTGAGTCATTCCCGATAGGATGGGTGCAGGAACCCATCGACTCCCGGCGCCCGCTTCCTCGGAACGCCGGTCGCTTACGTACTTGCCCCATGGGCACTGCACGCCGATCGAGTGAAGCGTGCCTAAAGCCGTGGTCACGGACAAAGTCCTCTCGGTGTAGGGCCGTGTATCATCCGCACGCTGTCTCAAACCGCCACCCGCAACGCTGCCCCCCATTACCGGGAATCGACACTACTATAGGTGGCTCCGACTTCCGCACCCCGCCGCCCGTGTCCTCGCCTTTTAAGCTTGTTCACGGGTGCCCGCATCCAGCGGACCGAGACACGGACCTCCTCGGTTACCGCGCATTCTCAATGTCAGGCTCGATATGGCCTAGGACCCCGGGGAGCACCGGCACCGCTCGCCGTGGCGCGGTACCGGTTGTTGCCTGCCGGAGGGACAAATCCGTCGGCACTCACCCACCAAATTTTTCGGGGCTCAACACCTTCAAGGTCGGCTCCACCCGTTCCCTTTACACCTCGCCTGCTTTCGCGCCTACGCATCGACACGCCCGTTACCGTTCGCGCCGCAAGGCTCGATACTGGGCTCGCGGCTCACGATTACCCAGGTGGGATTTCCACCCACTAGACTACGCGACATTGCCAAGCCGCACTGTCCCCTATTATTCCTCCCTATTATTCCTCCCCATTTATTCCTTCATAGCCGTGGGGATACCTCGTGGTCTGTACACTATATGCCGTCTCCTATTACCCTCTATTGCCTTCGTTCGCCTAGAGTAGCGTTTTCAGAGGTATGCCAGTGGCATTTTCAACTTTCTTGTACTCGTCCTTAACGTACTCAAAGAACTGAGAAAGTTGAACGATGTGCTCTTCGTAGTCCGACCTGTTGCGGAGAGTCTCGCTGCGCAGAAGGTTTTCTTGATACAGCATAGCATCTCTTACAGCAGAGACGAGGAGAGGCGCCCAAGTATCTGGGATTTTCATCATGCAGCTTCCTTGATCGCGCTAGTAGCCAACTGATTGAGCAGTAACTTGAACAGCGCAAGCGGCATGTCGTATGCCGGCGCGATGGTATAGTGCGTCGCAGAGAAGCGCGTGTTGAACTCATCACGAACGAGCGCCAGCCCAGCGGGCAAGACCGTACCGGCGAGAATTCGGTAGTAGGACCAATCCTTTCCGTCGGGTAGGCCAGGGGCATCAAAAGTGCTAATGCCGCGAGGCCTGTCTGCTACCGATACCCACTTTTGCCCGTTCTTGTCTACGATTCGGATATCCGCCGGGCGCGGACGGCCATTTGACAACATGAACGGCTCTTCGACCATCGCAAATAGCGACGCAGCCTTCTTGTTGTTGAGTGCACGCCAAAGATGAAGTGGCACATGGCCCTCAAAGTACCGGTCGATCATCCCTTGCTGGAGCATCAGATCCTTGAGAAGCGTAGTCTTCATGCGAGGGGTCCTCTCGTCCTGTCACGGTACATACGATTGCGAGATGTTAGCCAAAGGACGCAAACGAAGATCTGTATCCAATCGTCTGCAGCTCAGGTGACTCCTAATGTGGCGCTAATGGGCGCGTCGAAGGCGCGTCTTGCTTGAGCGCAGGGTTGGACGGAGCCGCTACCGCGGCAGATGACCGCCCGCTGATACTTTCCTCGCCGCCACGCCGTTGTGGCGGTTGCGATTTTCGCCGAGGAGACTACCCCCGTGAACGCCACCGAACAAGCCCATTTTGACATTCTTTATGCGCGCCAGCTGCGCGCCCTGAAGCTTCAGGGTGTGGCCGAGAAGACCGTCGATGCCTATGCCCGCGCCCTGCGACGTAACGCCGCGTTCTTCGACCGCTGTCCGGACGACCTGACCGCGGAGGACCTGCGGGTCTACTTCGCCAAGTTGCTGGAAACCCATTCCTGGAGCACGATCAAGCTCGACCGTTGCGGGTTACAGTTCTTCTACCGCCATGTGCTGGACAAGCCGTGGACGTGGGCCACCATTGTCAAGCCGCCGCGTGCGACCCGCCTGCCCGATGTGCTGACCCGCGCCTAGACCCCGCGGTTGCTCAGTCTGGTGCGCAAGCGGCGCTACCGCGTCTTCTTCGTGACCCTCTACAGCACCGGGCTCCGGTTGAGCGAGGGACTCGCCTGACAGGTCAGCGACATCGATGCCCATCGGCTGCGCCTGCATGTGCGCGCGGGCAAGGGCAACAAGGACCGCTATGTGCCGATCACCGCGGCACTGTTGCGGATGCTACGCCAGTGGTGGACGACCCACCGTCATCCGCGCCTGCTGTTCCCCAACCCGGTGGGCGGTCCCGAGCACATCCGCCAGGCAACGACGCCCATGGATCTGGGCGGGGTGCAGGCGGCGATGCGCGCCGCCGTGGCCGAGGCCGGGATCGCCCAGCGCATCTCGGTGCATCGTCTGCGCCACTGTTTTTCCACCCATATGCTGGAACTGGGTGTCGATCTGCGCGAGTTTCAGAGCATCCTCGGTCATGGCCGTCCGGAGACCACCGCCCGCTATGCTCATCTGACCGAGGTCACCAGCTCCCAGGCGCGCGCGCGACAGGGACAACTCTTGGCGTCCTTCGTCCTGCGCTGGAGGGATGCCGCATGATCCGCCTCGCCGAGGTCATCGAGACCTTACTGCCCGCGCTGGAGCGTGACTACGGCAGCCGCCTGTTGCCCGGCCAGCGCCAAGCCCTGGGGGCCATCCAGCGCTGCCGCACCGAGACCAGCGGGACCGCCGTCATCCACTGTCACGACTGCGGGGCTCACGCGGTCATCCCGCTATCGTGCGGTCACCGCTTCTGCCCCCAATGCCAGCACGCGGCCGGCGAACTGTGGCTGGAGCGACAGCGCGCCAAACTGCTCCCGGCGGACTATTACATGATCACCTTCACCCTGCCGGCACCCTTGCGGGCGCTGGTTTATGATCATCAGCGCGAGGCCTATGATCTCCTGATCCGTCTCGCGTGGGAGACACTGGCGGGGTTCGGCCAGCGCGATCGGGCACTCCAAGGCGACCTGGGCGCCACCGCCGTGCTGCACACCCACACTCGTACGCTCGACTTCCATCCCCACGTCCACGTCGTCCTACCCGCCGGGGCGATCAACACCACCACCCACCATTGGCGCACCAAGGGGGGCAAGTTCCTCTTCCCCCATAAGGCGCTGGCCAAGGTCTTCCGCGGCAAATGGTTCCAGGCGATGCAGGAGCGCGGCTGGAGCGTCATGGCCACGGTGCCGAAACAGTGCGTGGTGGATTGCACCCGGGTCGGCAATGGCGAGAAGGCCCTGGTCTACCTCGCCCGATATCTCTATCGCGGGGTCCTCGCGGAGAAGAACATCCTCTGCTGCGACGCCGGCCAGGTGACCTTTCGCTATACCGACAACCGTGGCGCCAGCCAGACCCGCACCCTCGCCGGGGCGGACTTTCTCTGGCTCCTCCTGCAACACGTCCTGCCCAAGGGGTTACGACGGACCCGCGACTACGGCTTTCTCCACGCCAACCGCAAGCGCTTAATCCAACTCCTGCAACTGCTGTTACGCGTGTGCCTGCCACCGACCAAGCACCGCCCGCCGTTGTGCTGCAAACACTGCGGCGGGACGGTGACTGTCACCATTTTCCCATTCACGCCGCCGCGTTGCCCGCCGCACCCATCCGTCACTCACAGCCTGGGCCTGTCTATGTAGCAACCGGAACGTACCGACCCGCCAGCCGATCGGGACCACCGTGCCCGAGGGGCGCGTTCGATCAAAAAATGGGGTTTCATCGCGACACTCGTGATGAAACTCATGGCATCCACTGCCAATCCGTCTGTCGAGCGCACCCACCTCCTGCCGCCTCGCCTGCGACCTTACCGCGGGGAGGGACCGGCAAAAAGATATTTCCTATTACAGGCGCCGTGCCAACCTACCGGGCTCGTCCAACAACAAGGATAAGTCGTGGCTCGCTCTGCTCGCACGACTCATCCTTCTCGTTAGGCAGTTTCTTCTCTTCTGTTGTTCGGCGGCACCGGGGAATTAAGTAAACTGTCCCCGGAACTCGTCCCCGGAACTCACCCCGACCCTCCACTCACCGGGCTATCGTTATCGATTTCATGGTGTTGTCTTTTCGCAATATTTCGGCTTCGTAATCAGGAAAGCCCGCAAGGCTGCCGCGTAGGCCAGACGGCTTCAGTTTGTATGATGTTACAACAATATACGAAGTCTCAGTTTCATAAAAAAATAGATCGTATTTGGACAAGTCGATTGCCTGCCTTTTCATTTCGTCACGAAAGACGCGCAACGCTACCGGATCGATGCTATCAACTGAAGTGGGGACGGTTTGCTCGTTCATGGCGAAGTCTTTTCTGGTTTTCAGTTTATGGTTCAAGTCTTGAGACGGCTCCTGGGCCTCGCTCGCTTGGATTGTATTGAAGGAAGGTACCGCTAGGGGTACCCAAATAGCCCCGATAATCCGGATTGCCCGCCGCATCGGATGCTATACCCCGCAGGTCCGTGGTGGAAAAACAATCGCTATTGAATACATCAAGGCTCGGGTCTGCGGCTCGCACGGGACGACCAAACCCATCGGCGGTCGAGTAATCGCCGTGCGTGCGATAATCTCCGACGCGGGTCGTTCCATCTGGCAGGGTCACCGCAGCGGGATTGAAACCAGTGCCTGATCCAGCAGATGGCGCAGTATATCCGTAACGACCGCCTGCGTCCCTATAAATTAGGCCCCCGTATTCGATATTATCCTTAATCGAGGTCGGGTTTGCCTCCGTGAGGGCCGCCTTGGCTGCGTCGCTTTGTGTCGCAAACGTACTCCCGGACGGACAGGCTACGACAGCACTATCGCACGGGGTGTCAGCGCCTGAGCCGGAACTTGGCGAGGTAGGGTCTTTACGGCCAGTCAAGCCCTTATCCTCGCGTCAAAATACGCCAAAGCATGGTCAAGCCATGTCAGGGCTTCCTTCTCCAAACGCAAGGCACTGACTTCGGTGTCGGCGGTGGAATCGTCATTAAGTGTCTTGCCGATCCAGGGATAGAGCGGGTCGGCGTCGCAGTCGCAGCCAAAGGCCACCATCAGCACCACTACCAAAGCTGTCCCCCGGACGGACAACAAACCACGTCTCTTGGTCTTGTCCATACCCTGGTGGATCAAAGTCTCGAATCCGCGGTTCCCGACATAGGCCGCCTTTTCCGGATAACAATATTCAATGAAGCTGAGCATATCCTGAACAAAAGACGATGCCGACAGGTTTGGCGGGTGCCGCGCCAAGCTTGCGATTCTTCTTAGGGCTACGATGGAGTAGGCGTCGTCCGGACCGGCCACATTTTTCCTATAGTCCATCGATCTTTCGTAAAGCCAGTGGGCGCGTTGCATTTGCGGGCCGACTTCGTGATTAGCCAATATCTCGGCTGCCCAAGGATATTGGCAGTCGGCGTCGCAACTGCTACCGAATAGTAGCGTTAGCTCGAGGTACAGTCGAACGGGTCCTCGGAAGGTCAAGCCATAACTCTCTGCCCGGTTCATTCCGCAAAGGATGACATCGCGCATGCGATGTTCCCCCAGAGTCCGATAAAGCAAAGGGGAAAACTGCGCAAGATGCCCGACCATTTGCTCTGCAAACACGCCCCGCGAAACTAATTGGAGACTCTTTATCTGGTCTTTGCGAAGGATAAGCATGCGAATAGCCTAGCCAACAAAAGTTAATGCGTCCGAAGTCGTTGCTCGGATCTTGTAATCAAGTATCGAAGATGCGGGCCAAGAACTTCTTGAATGCAAGACTTTGCTCCCGTCCTGTTGAGTGAGTTACCCTGATTAGCCTAACGTTTGGGACAAGGCGGCGCGCGCCTGCACGGAGCTTGCAACCAGCGCGGGGCCCGTGGCGCGCGCTCACTCTTTGGCCGCCCGTTAGGCTTTCTTCACCAGTTAGGGGAAACCGCGGTCTGTCCCCCTATGACCCCCTATTACCGAAATCAGAAATAGTTTTCTCCAATACCACCATCCCTGTAATAAGGGCATCCATTATTATCTCCCTTCGCAGAATAGTACCGAAAGAATTGGCCATTATCTCTTGAAGAGGCCCCAAGGTACTCACGAAGCGCTTGGCACCAAGTGCCGCCAAGGGATCCCTTGACCCCATAATCAACGCAGTAATAATCACACATATTCTTGGACATAAACCACTCCTCTATGAAGAAATGAGGCAACAAGTACGGGTTTCAGCTTGCCTCACCTGCTAACGCCCAACGACAAGGGCTAAAGCGGCCCGCCGACCACAGGGCAATCACAACACGCGAACCCTCGTGGGCGGGGTCGCTTTCAAGTCGAGTTATAGTAGCTCCAAGGTGATCTGTAATTCATCTTCAATTGATTGTAATCGGCGCGACCAAAGCCGCGGCGGCCGTCGTCCCGAGCAAATAGTACAGTCGTGTGCTACAAGGTACACGACGGGCACAACGCCGACGGGCTACGAACATTTTAAGCCAAGCGTCCGACGCTTCCTAACGTGAAAGGCCAAGGCGGCGCGCGCCTGCACGCCGCCCAGTTAACTCCGACCTTGATGGCGCGCGCTCGCTCTTTGGCCGCCCGTTAGGCGTTTCTTGAATTCATAATTGAGCCTGGCCCCTTTTCTCGTGGCCCCTTTTCTCGTTGACTTGACCTGGCCGAAGCGCGTTGAACGTGCGGCCGTCGAGGAGTTGATGAGCCTGGCCTTTGTGCGCGAGGTGTCTAACGCCATCCTGATCGGTCCCAACGGCGTGGGCAAAACCACCATCGCCCGCAACATCGCCTATCAGGCGGTGCTCGCCGGCCATACCGTACGCTGTACCAGCGCCGGCCAGATGCTCAATGAATTGGCCGGCGCTGACGGCGATCACGCCCTGC
>Ga0247837_1002067_pt1 | contig 39258 bp, 25 predicted proteins | sample LaCtaG_2_FD_187115 | JGI IMG/M metagenome (GOLD analysis project Ga0247837, IMG submission 187115) | Freshwater microbial communities from meromictic Lake La Cruz, Castile-La Mancha, Spain - LaCruzMarch2015_14.5m | ecosystem: Environmental > Aquatic > Freshwater > Lake | place: Spain: Castile-La...
GCTGGACGCTTCCGAATAAGTACATAGCTATCGACCCATTTATGGAATCCTCTGGATTGCATATGGTCAATGATGCCTTATTCGTGGTTTTCACTCATGAGCTGGCCCACTCCCTCCTCCGTCGCAATGCCCTGAGCATTCAAGAACACTACCGAGTGAATACTCCCTCGACCTCTCCTTCGGCCTCTCCTACAGCTCTTCCGCCCTATCGATTCGCCCCAGCTAATGATCCTTTTTTGCGTCAAATTCAGCTAATTGACCCATTCAAGGACACTGAAAATCTGATAGAAGGAGGGAACCTGTTCGAAAGTCTGCTGTTTGGAAAACGCATTCACTGGGTGACAGCTGAAATTAGCAATTTCTTCAGTGAGCGTGCTAATTGGGAACTGCCTCTGGAGCTTTTCAGGGAGAGGTTCCACACAGTGCATGTAATGCCTCCAGCTGGCAGTCGCTTCATCTCCCTGGCCAGAGGCACTGACGCAGGAATCAGCCTCGCAGACACGCACTGCCATTTCGACCGCAGCCGCAGGAGACAATTAGACCAGTGGTAAACTTATTTTCAGGTTAAATAGGGCTATGTTGTTTGAGGTGTAATATGTTCGGTCGTTGGCAAAACAGTGCGAAAAGGCCTCACTTTCGCCTTTCGAAATAGACCCTAAGCCGCCCCCGAGACTCCAATTCCCTTATTAGAGTTCAAAGTAGCACATCTCTACCTAGGCGGGTACCATATAAAGGCCAGCAAGGAGGAGCCACTGTAGCCCTGTACAATGCCCTCTCCATATCGCTTAGTTAGCCCACTACTCCCCACCCATACCAGAGTCCTATATGGCCAAGTCTACTTCTCCTACCTAAGGACTTCTCTTGCGGGAGCCGGAAGAGTTGGACCTTCGTCTGCGCTTGGGCGAGCGCGACCTGCGTTAGCTTGAGTAGACTCGTATTACCTGGAGTAAGAGTGGGAGGACTTGGAAGCACTGCGGCCACGATGGCGCTTGGGACTGCGGGAGCGGCTGCGACGTCTGTAGCGGTCTCGGGAGGAGGAGCGCCGCTTGTGGTAGTGGTCTTCCCGCCGCTTCATATCGGTGGGCTGGGTGGAGGTTACTGCCTTCCGGCCTTCCCGGGCGAACACTACTTTCACGGTGGAGCCCAGGACCTCGGTGCCGTCGGTCCGCTCGAGTGCTTCCCTTGCGTCCTTTTCGTTCTCAAACTCCACAAAGCCAAAGCCGCGCGGCTTGTGGGTGTAGTAGTCAGTGGGCAGGTAGACATCCTTGACAGGACCGAAGCTGCCGTAGAACTGCTTGACCTCCTCTGCCTTCACCTTGTAGTTCTGTGTAGGCGGTACCAGTTGGCGCACGAGCAGGGAACAGGGCTTCTTGGGCTCGCGGCTGTGGGACCTGCGAGGGGATTGCTCGGGCGAGGAACTGTGGGAGCGCGGCATTATTACAGCCATTCCTTGGGCCTTGGTAGGCTTATTCTAGCGTCTCTCTTGCTTGCCTTGGGCTTTAATGACTACCATTTCTTAGTTGGGTCGGCCAGTTTGGCACATGTCCCAGCTCTTGGGCGGTAACTGCACTGGGAATAGAGACTGTAGCTGATCGGGGAAGGGAAAACACTCGTTTGGCAAGCAATATTTGAGAATTTATGCTGAAAATAGCGGAAAATATGCGTAAAAATGCAAATTTCAGCTTATTTTTGTATAGAAATATTTGCAGCACGGCAATGCATAGATTACCAAGTGATGCAGTAATATATCCATTCAAAATGCAATTATCACAAGCGAAACTGCATTTCCCGCTTTCACAAGTCCAAAACAGGCAATTTCCCTAGTTCTACTCTACTAGTAAGTGCACAAACCTCCCCCAAGCTGAGCTATTCCAGCAACATATTTGCAATGGAAACAGAGGCAGAAGTCCCAGCCGGGGTTTCCTGGACCTGGCTAGCAGTCTATTTCTCTGCGGCTTTCCTACTAGACTGGGCCAAGAGCTGCTTTTCCTACCCTTCCAGACCTGTGGCTGTTAGGGTACTGATTGCCTACTACCTCCTGACCTATTTGCTGTCTCTGTGCAGTGGACTGCTGTCAGAGACAGTGTACCGGGCAGAGCTGTACTTCATTTACGTACTACTGGGAGTTGACGCTATGAAGGGCTTGACAGTGCCTAATTATGTGGGTTTGCTGGTCTATTGGCAGCTTTTCCTGGGTGTTATTCTCGCACTTCTGCACGTTTCCGGTCTCAACCTCTTAGCAGGCTGGCCAGAGTCACTAGTCTCTTGGGTACTGATTCCCCTCACAGTCCTCCTATTTACGGGCATCATCGGCTCCATCGCTTGCTACTTCCTCTTTCTCAGCGCTCTCAGCATAACCGCACTGAGTGAGTCCGGTAGAGAGTCCTATCAAACCCTTCAGACCTCTCAAGAAGTGGGTGTCTTCGCATTGCGGTCCTTTCTACTGCTATTTGCTTCAGTGGGACTGATGCTGCTGGTCTGGGTGCTGATAGGTGCGTTTGGACTGCTGTGTGGGGGAGTGCCATGGCTTGTGGAGGTGGGGTACAGGGCGATGTGGGCGCTACTAGGAGCTATTTTGGCCTCTGTGGTGGTGGACAGGCGGACTAGTGAGCGGGAAGATGTGCAGGTAAGTAACTTCCTTGCGATACTGATTTCGCTGGATGTGCTAGGAGGCCTGGCTTCGCTGGCTTTCGAGTAGTCTATAGGATGCTCGGACTAGACTACGTCTTTACATAGTGATGCAGGATGATATCGATTTAGAAGTGCAAGTAGTCACAATAAAAATCGCATCAACTGGACATACGCAGAGAAATAGTCGCTTTCGACGGTCCAAAAGAGGCATTTATCCCAGATCTCGATACATATAAGCTCCAAAACCAATGCACACACCCCCAAGCCGAGCTATTCCGGTAGCAGACCTATAATGGAAACAGAGGCAGAAGTCACAGCCGGGGTTTCCTGGACCTGGCTAGCAGTCTATTTCTCTGCGGCTTTCCTACTAGACTGGGCCAAGAGCTGCTTTTCCTACCCTCCCAGACCTGTGGCTGTTAGGGTGCTGTTCGCCTACTACCTCCTGACCTATTTGCTGTCTCTGTGCAGTGGACTGCTGTCAGAGACAGTGTACCAGGCAGAGCTGTACTTCATTTACGTACTACTGGGGGTTAATGTTATGAAGGGGTTGAGAGGGCAGTATTATGTGAGTTTGTTGGTGTTTTGGCAGTTTGTGATTGTGTCGGGACTGGTGATTTGCAAGGGTTTGGGGGTTACAGATGTGAGAGATTTGATGAAAATTATCACTTCTAAAGCGGAAATCGCAGTAATTAACGCCCAAACTGCCTCTCCAGTGATCGAAACAGCTCCAAATAGGGAAATTACGCCTATAATAGAGGCATATGCAGGCTTTTCCTGGCTATGGCTGTCTATTTACGTGGCACTAGCGCTGCTCGCCGACTGGGTCCGAGCCTGCATCAACTACAGAGGCAGTTTCCACGCTCTTCGTGGCCTAATTGCCTACTACAGCCTCAACTACCTCCTCTCCCTCTGCACAGACTACATCACTGGAGGCTGGTACCTCGTGGACTACTACTTTATCTGTATTTTGGCTGTATCAGATGTAGTGGCGACTTTGGACCTGTCAGACTACCTGGGTGCACTGGTCTATTGGCACCTTTTCCTAGGCGCTATTCGCGTAGTTCTGCACGTTACCGGGCTCAGTGCCACCACAGGCTGGACCGAACTGCTAATCACCTGGGTAGTAATCCCCCTCGCAGTCCTAGTCCTCAAGTACGGCCTCTGCACCACCGCCTGCTTCTTCATCAGTCTCGGCCTACTCAACCTAGTAGGTCACTTCGGCCAAGAGTTCTACGATAAGCCCAAAACTCCCCAAGCAGTAAGTCGCTTCGCAGTGGACTTCTTCACTATGCTGTTCCTTGTAGTGGGGTTGATGCTGCTAGCCTGGGCTGTGATGTGGGGCTTTGGACTGCTGTTTGGGGGAGTGCCGTGGCTCATGGAGTTCTGGTACAAGGGAATGTGGGCGCTGCTGGGGGCTGGTTTGGCGTACACGCTGATGCAGGAGGAAGCGCATTTTGGCAGGGAGTTAGTGCTGATGAATAACTTCCTTGCGACACTGATTTCGCTGTATGTGCTCGGAGGTCTGGCTTCACTGGCTCTTGGGTAGTAATTAGCGCTTTAGCAGCAGTCATTAAGGAATTCTATTAGTAAATTCCCTGCCTAATTCCTCAGGTTGTCATCTCCCTATCTAATAACTTGCAATAAGCCAGGCTATGCAGTAAATAAACAAGTATTGGGAAATTGCCAGTTTTACATCCCTCTACTAGGGAACTGTGCGAGCGCAGCCAATAGCTCCTACGTTTTAATTACTACCATTTCTTAGTTTGGCCTACCAGTTCAGCACCCATTTGACAAGCGTTGTTTGAGAATTAAGTGAGGGAGTGCAAATTTCAGTGCATATGGGATGCTCTGACTAGACTACGTCTTTACCTAGTGATGCAGGATGATATCGATTTAGAAGTGCAAGTTGTACAATAAAAGTGCATTCATTGCGCACTTCCACTATAGGCAACTGCCCTAGTTTCCATGCAAATCAACGCCGAAATCACTATAAACAGCACTCAAGCTGAGCTATTCCAGCAACATATTTGCAATGGAAACAGAGGCAGAAGTCCCAGCCGGGGTTTCCTGGACCTGGCTAGCAGTCTACTTCTCTGCAGCTTTCCTACTAGACTGGGTCAAGAGCTGCTTTTCCTACCCTTCCAGACCTGTGGCTGTTAGGGTGCTGATTTCCTACTACCTCCTGACCTATTTGCTGTCTCTGTGCAGTGGACTGCTGTCAGAGACTGTGTACCAGGCAGAGCTGTACTTCATTTACGTACTACTGGGGGTTAATGTTATGAAGGGGTTGAGAAGGCAGAATTATGTGAGTTTGTTGGTGTTTTGGCAGTTTGTGATTGTGTCGGGACTGGTGATTTGCAAGGGTTTGGAGGTTATAGGTGTGAGAGATGTGATGGAAGTTATCCCTTCTAAAGCGGAAATCGCAGTAATTAACGCCCAAACTGCCCCTCTAGTGGTCGAAACAGCTCCAAATAGGGAAATTACGCCTATAATAGAGGCAAATGCAGGCTTTTCCTGGCTATGGCTGTCTATTTACGTGGCACTAGCGCTGCTCGCCGACTGGGTCCGAGCCTGCATCAACTACAGAGGCAGTTTCCACGCACTTCGCGGTTTAATTGCCTACTACAGCCTCAACTACCTCCTCTCCCTCTGCACAGACTACATCACTGGAGGCTGGTACCTCGTGGACTACTACTTTATCTGCATTTTGGCTGTATTAGATGTAGTGGCGATCTTGGACTTGTCAGACTACCTGGGTGCACTGGTCTATTGGCACCTTTTCCTAGGTGCTATTCGCGTAGTTCTGTATGGGTTCAGTGCCATCACAGGCTGGACCGAACTGCTAATCACCTGGGTAGTAGTCCCTCTGACCGTCCTCACCCTCAAGTACGGCCTCTGCACCACCGCCTGCTTCTTCATCAGTCTCGGCCTGCTCAACCTAGTGAGTCAGTACGGCCGAGCACCCTACCAAAAGCCACAAACCCCGCAAGCAGTAAGTCGCTTCGCAGTGGACTTCTTCACTATGCTGTTCCTTGTAGTGGGGTTGATGCTGCTGGCCTGGGCTGTGATGTGGGGCTTTGGACTGCTGTTTGGGGGAGTGCCGTGGCTCATGGAGTTCTGGTACAAGGGAGTGTGGGCGCTGCTGGGGGCTGGTTTGGCGTATATGCTGATGGAGACGGGGAAGGAGTATGAGAATGAGCGGGGGTTTCCGCTGGTGAATAACTTCCTTGCGACACTGATTTCGCTGTATGTACTGGGAGGCCTGGCTTCGCTGGCTCTTGGGCAGTAATTAGCGCTTTAGCAGCATTTTATTAAGGAAATCTGCTAGCGATATATGCGAATTCCCATTACTCCCTATCAATTCTCCCGCTTCTCCGCCTTGCTATGCAGCACTACCTGCAGCTCCAGCCCCGGAAAGCTAATAGCATAGCAGTAGGGCAGGAAAACAGCCGTTAGCACAGCGAACCACTCCGCAAGGGCCGCAGTCGTGTCAGTGATGAGCCAGTTCACAGCGTTGTAGTACTGGCAATACCAGATGTAGGCGGATATGAAGGTGGCGAGCAGCACAATGCTGATATATTGCACTAGTAGGCGCTGTTCGGTATGGAAAGCGCCTTTTAGGGTCTTTCTTAGCCGGAAAATGCTGCAAAAGGAGCCGGAAATCCATATGAAGGCGGAGAAACAGAAGAGAGCGACTAAGCCTTTGTGGACCATGTCCAGCGGTAGCAGGTAAGAACTTCCCATCTCATCAATTACTGCAATTCCCGGCAGCACCAAGCACGCTATCACTCCGAAAGTCATCATCGTGCCCTGCACACAGCCCCCAGCATGTCCGCGATAGGCCATATGCGCAGTCAGGAAGAACAGCAACAGCACCAGTGCATAGAAAGTGTAAGCCACTGCGAAGAGTCGGTCATACCCGCGATAGGCGGCTAGGTAGCTGAAGGTGGGGAGGAAGACCGTGCAGTCGAACTCACTTCTGCAGGAAAGCCAGATGGCTCCGAACAGGACTGAGGTTTGGAGCACTGCACAGAGCAGGAAGACGCGGGAGCCGCGGAGGCGGAGAGTCCCTGCGGACTTGACTTCCATGCGTAATGGACTGTGGAGGGAATAGGGACGGAGAGACTTTCGGAGACTACGAAGGCTTTATTAGGTGGAAGGTGAGTGTTTGTATGACCAGAACAGCGATGTCTGTAAGTCCGGATCACATATGGCAATCGCAGATTTGGTGCGGTAAAGAAGCCACCTAGTCCTTTATCTCAACTATACACAGTAATCAGGTCCTAGCAGGCAGTTAAACCACCCGGGAAGGGAGCTGTGTCGGAAGTAGGTTAGAATGGCGACTATACTTCTGCTAAGTTTGGCGCTGACCCAAGCTGCATGGGTGCATCTCTATCGAGAAGGGGTCAACCCCTACGTCGCCAAGGTAACTATTGGCGTGGAGACGTTTTCTATGCAGGTTTCCACGACTTCCAGCCTCAGCATTGTCACATCCACCGAGTGCAGCAACTGCCTCTCCTCCGGCTACCGCAAAACCTACTCCACGAACCAAGAGTCCTACCACTCCCTCAGTCCCACGGCCGAAGAGTGCTTTTCCAAGACCGTCACAGTGACGAAGGAGTGCGGCTTCACCTTCCACGATCACTCCAACTACACCGCCACAGGCGCTTTGTCCACTGAAACCTTTAAATTTGCGGGAGTGGAGATTGCGGACACTGTCTTCGGCCGGGTTTTTCAGGAGCAGAACTACGTGAAAAAGGGAATTGATGGAGTTTTGGGGTTCGGACCTGGGGACTTACTGCTGACTTATGGACTGTCGATAGAGGAGAGAGTGCTGAAGCAGCAGTCGTTGAAGGATGTGTTCAGTTTGTGTCATGACGAGGACGAAGGACTACTGTATATCGGCGAAATCAACCCGAAGCTCAACAAAAAGGCCTTGGTGAGCTTCCCAATCAGTAATTTCGCGAGGTACAGTCTGCCTCTGACCAGCGTTTCTGTGGGGTTTAACAATGAAAACCTGCTTTCAGCCCATACAGACGCTGTAATCGACTCCACATATCGCTATGTCGGCCTGCCAGAAGCCGTGATCGCTCGCATGATTGGCGAGTTTCGCAAATATTACGGTGAGAGCTGCACTCTGTCTACCTGCAGCGAAAACAGAAACATACTGAAGGGCTTCCCAATCGCTCGCCCAGCCAAAGGCTTCCCCGTCCTCACTCTGACTCTAGGCGCAGTCAACCTGACCTTCCACGACTACATCTTCCCCTGCGAAAGCAACTCCCAGCTCTACTGTTCCATGGTGATTCAAGGCCCCTACACCCACCAAGCCGTGCTCGGCAACGTCGCCCTCAGTCATTTGGAACTGGTAATCGACCGAGAACACGCCACTGTGCTGTACTTCCTATGTAGAGTGGGGGAAAAGCAGGGAAACTGCAAGCCGCCGCAGGACGTAATCAACCTGTGGGACCAGAGTTGGGTGTCTTCGAGGGTTCTCATGCTGTTGCTCGCTGCGATAATGTCGCTTGTGCTCACTTTGGCTTCATTGTGGTGACATCTACCTAGGCGCTGCGGGAAATCGTATGAAGAGGAGTACGAGTACTACGCAATAGACGCGGAAGAGGCGAACTAGCCAGGTCACTGATAGGAATTATGCTTGTTAGCCCAGAACTGCTTCTTGCCCGCACCTAATTAGTACTTACAGTGGACAAGTGGCACGGTGGGGCCGCGACTTGAGCCAGGCCTGCAGGCAGTTGGTGTGGAAAACGTGGGAACAGGAGGTCTTGCTCACTGATTCGGCGATTCGCAGGCTAAATAGTTGCTACTCGCTTAGGCAAATCACGCAAATGGCGCTTCCGTACTCCACTAGCTCGGGGATAAATGGCTGTTTCTCTATTAGAAAAGCAGGTGCATTGCGAGCGGAAGTCGCAGGGTCCTCCTGCAACCTCCGCCTAGACACCACCACTTTCAAACATATCGCCGCTGCAACACATACAAATCTACCTGGGAATTACACGAATCCAGCCACACTGCAGGCTATTATCACCCACGTTCGATAGGATGTATCTCCACTAGCTGCTTTTTCCTCTATGAAGATCGGCAAAGGGACTGAAATTCGTGAGCAAAGGCCTTGGTCGTACCCGCAATTGGCAGTGTTGCAGGCGTTGTCGCAGATGTCGTTCGCTAGTAAAGCGGGGGGACAGCTCCGGGCGCAGGCGCAGGTCCAGTTCTGGTAGTCACAGGTAGAGACGTTGCACGGGGCTTGGCAGGTCGTAGAGATGAAAACAGACAAAGTGCAGCCAGGACTGCACTGCCAAACGGGCTGAGTGTGGGTCGTATTGGCTGGGTTGGAGGAATTAAAGGGCGGGGCAGTGGAATTGGTGGGAGTTTCGCTCACAGTGGTAGTGGTGTTAGAGGGGTTTGTGCTGTTGTTGGGACTTGTTTCACTGCTGTTAGCAGGGCTATGAGACGTACTGCTCGGCACCAACGGCAATATCATAGGATGCACACAATCATTATAGTCAAATCTGCACTTAGTCACATTACACGCTACATCGCAGAGTCCATTTCCAAGCATGTCCGCCCAACACCCCGGCGCACACCAGTATTTCCCACATGCGAAAGCTTCATTTTCCTGCGTCTTCGCACATATCGCCCGATTCCAACTCTCCTCATTCAAGTCTCCATATACCATTTCCCGCCCTACGACAGTAGCAGGGACTGCGGTTATGTCCAGGCCGAAAAAGTCCTTTTGGGATGCACGCAAAATGGAGTTATCAATAGCCTTCGTAGCGGTGTTATTATCCACATACTCAAAAGACGCATAAAAGCAGCTTTGAATGCGATTTTCGCTAATGCCCATAGCAGAAAAACAGACTTTCTGAGGGGTGGAAAGGCACTGAGTGAGCCAAACGTTCATATAATTGACGTAAATGTCGTAAGAACGGTCCTGGAGACTGGCCTGGTAGGCACAGGCTTGGCGAATTGTCTCATTTAGCGCCGCTGCACCGTTTAAAAGGTCCAAAGAGCAGTACTTTCCGTCAAATAGGCAATTTTGTGAGTTGGCATTTGACGTTTTATTGTTGAATATGTAGTAATAAGGGGTGAAATGGGCGGTAACTGGGGTAAATTGACTGAGAATCGGCAGAAAATCGATTATCTGCTTATCCATACTCGCAACCAACGCAAACGCAATTCCCAGCGCCACCGGCAGCTTCTCCCCTTCCAACTCCAGCGTAATATTCAAGTAAACATCCTCATTTGTCCTCACCAAGTCCTGATACACTCTAGAGCCAAGGAGTAGAGAAGGCAAGGAGACGGAATAAGCGCGGGAGCCGTTCATTGCCTCTTGGGAAAGAGAGGTTTTGGAGCTGAAGAGGAGCACTGCCTTTGCACCTGCGAGTTGCGCGTTGTAGACCTTTACATCAGGCGCGCAGGTACCGTAGGGTATGAGGAAGATAGAGGGGATGGTGGCGTTGTAGCCGAGGGCTGAGCAGCTGGAGCAGCAGGAGGTGGCGGGGAGCAGTATGCCTGCGGCGTAGGAGCCGTAGGGCAAAGCGCCAAATAGGGCTGGGAGGCCTGGGATTCCGTCGGGGTAGGCTGAAAGCAGACTCGGAGGCCCTAACACCTGTATGGTAATTGCAGCGAAAGTCGGCAGCCACACAATCAGCCAGTTAATCATTGCATAGACTCTACTAGTCCGAAATGGCCTTCTAGAGGCGAATTAGCTAATCGGAGTAGTGGATCTACAGCTGACCAGCGCAGCTTCCAACGGATGTCTCCCACACCTGTATAACCCTCACATCGGACAAGTCGGGTGCGACTCTCTAGCTCTCAGCCACTCCTGTATGCACGCATAGTGGAACACATGTCCGCAGGTAGTTTTGCACACTGACTCTCCAAGTTCCAGTCTGAATTATTGCTTACTCGCTGAGACACACTACGCACACTGCATCTGCGTACTCGAGGATTTCAGGAACAAATAGCCGCCCGCCCAGAGCGGAAATTATCTTGTCTGCGTTCAGGACTTCTACCCCGTCGGACATCGGCACGACGGACTGGTTGAGTTGGTTCAGGGAGAAATCGTCGCTTGGCCGATGGGCGTGACTTCGGGGTTTCTTCATCCTACGGTAGCACAGTATGAGCACCACACATATAAAGCTGCATAGCAGGTACCTGAATCCAAACACACTCAAACTGATGATCACCCACTTCTTCCATGACGGCAACTCCTCACTCTCCCTGCCACTCTCGTCCATATACACAGGGAAGGACAAAGGCATTGTAATTCTCGGACAATATCCATTGTCATAGTTGCAACTTTGAGTGTTACAGGCGCTATTGCAGAAGTCATTGACAAGCATATCCGGCGAACAGCCGAAAGCGCACGCACACGTCCAATTCTGATAACTACAGTCAGAAACATTACAAGCCGGGTGACACTTCGATGAGATAAACGAGAGCTGATCACAGCCAACACTGCACTGCCAAGCATTAGAGTGATTGGAAGGGTTGGAATCGCTGTTTGGATAGGTCACATTTGAGGACGTTTGGGTGGAATTGCTGATGGAAGTGCTGTTGTTCAGAGGACTCGTGGAGTTGTAGCTACCTAAGGGAACGGTGGGTGTGGTGGAATTGGTGGGGACGGATGGAGTGGTGTTGTTGAGGACTGGAGGACGGATAGGAACAGGGGGCGGAAGGTGCAAAGGAGACTCACAGGCGTTTTTATCGAAATCACACGCTTCCACATTACAAGAAACGTCACAAAGTTGGTTACCGAGCTGGTCTTTCCAGCACCCAGGCGCACAGAAGTACTTTGCACAGGCCGGATGACTCTCATTCCCAAGCACTGAGCAAATCGCCCTGTTCCAAGTCTCCACCGACAGGTCTCCATACACCATTTCCCTCCCCACTACCAAGGAAGGCAGTAGGGTTACATTACTCATGCTGTAAATTGCAGCTTGCAGCATGCGCAGATCAGAGTTATCCACAGGCTCGGAGGTATTTCGGCCATATACAAAGGAAGAGTTGTAACAGGCTTGCACATCACTTGCGTTTATTCCCGCTGCATCAAAACCAGCTGTGCACAGGCTTTCCGGGTGGGAAAGACACTGAGAAAACCACACCTCCATGTAGTTTGCATAGATGGAGTAGGAACTTTGGTTGAGACTGGCTGCATAGATACAGTTTTGGCGGATTACTTCCTGCAGGACTAAGGCTCCGTGAGGGTGCTCAAGTGAGCAGTACCGTCCATTGAACATGCAGTCAGGGAAATCAGGTGGCAGCCTACAGTTAAAGCACTGAGGGATCAGGTAATAAGGTGTATAGTCGACATTGGCCATATCGAAGGTCGACAGGACGGAAAGCAGTCCTTCCAGCTGATAATCCAACTCCCTAGCCAGCGCAAAGCCCATGCCGATAGGCACCGGCAGTCCCACACTGCCCAAATCAAGAGTCATGTTGAGGTAAACATCTCCTTCAGTCTGCACAATTTGGCGATACGTGGTGGAGCCGATGAGCACAGAAGGGATGGAAACCGCATAGGAGCCTGAAGGCGCCATAGCATCGAATTCTAAACGGCCAAAAACGTTATAGAGAAGCACAGCCTTGGCGCCTGCCTGCTGGGCCGAATACACCTTCGAGTCAGGAGAGCAAGTGCCGTAGGGGATTAGGAAAATGCTTGGCATGGAAGAGTTGAAGTTGAGGGGACTGCAGGAGCTGCAGCAGGAAGAGCCTGTCGACAGCAGCTTCCCTGCTACATAAGACCCGTAGGGTAGAGTACCGAATAGGGCTGGCTTGCCTTGAATGCCGGCTGGGAAGGCAGTTCTGAGACTTGCAGGACTCAGGACGGAGAGGGAAATGAGTGCGGACACTTGCGTCCACAGGAAAGACACATAGACAATACGCCACACAACCATTGTCTTAGCAAGAAACTCCACCTAGGTTATTCTAGTCCTGGTGATATACTCTGGCTTTGGTTTTTGTTTGCTGTTATAGCGGATTGATCAAGTAGTTCCCTTTCTATTCGCATTGTGGAATGCAGAGGCTGTCCTGTAACCCGTCTAACATGCGAATTAGTCATAAATGTGGCCTATTGCCCGGAGACATATGAAGAAAAAGAAACTCGCCAGCAGTCTTATTCTACCTAATCGGGCCTACACCCTTTAGCAGTGAATGCAGTTTAAGTCCACTGCAGCCTGCCTATTCAGTTAGGATTCCTAGTGTAATAAAATATGCTAAGCAAACCTATCGTTTTGCTTGTGATTAGTACGCTGGCGTTGGGCGCAGAAGAAACCGGCGACCCAGTCCTTTGTCCTTCAGGCTGAGAGGAGATGGGTACTGCGACTTGTCCTGCATGATAGCTGCTTGCGGCTGGGACACGGGCTCGCAAGGGAGTGACTGCGCTAAGCTTGTGCGAGTGTGGGGTGCGGAGATAGAGTGGAGGGAGACCCGGATTGCAGGTCGCAGTGCAAAAGAGTAGCATGTGGCTGGGACTGGGGAGTGTGCGTGACTGGATGTACATGCTAGATAGGCACTTCGAGTATGCTTGGGGATCAGACGTGCAACAGTAGTGGGCAAATCTGCAATTATGATGCGGGGACTGCGTATTTCATACCCAGGGTTCTTGCGCTCTCGGTTGTTTTCCTTCCATGCAAGGAAACCAAAACTACGGTTCTCTCTATAGTCCAGGATGTTACCCCTATCTGCTCAGCAATAATCAGTGCAATGCAGCTTGCCACACCCCAGCCTGCGGATGGGACGGAACTGACTGTGACTGCTCGCCGGGCTGTACGAGTGGTCTGCTGGGTAACTCTGTATGTGATATCCTTTGTGACAACAAAGCTTGTGGGTTCGACTAGGCCTCTGTGTAGGGTCTATAGAGGGCAGTTGCGCTTCCGGATGCTTCCATGGTCAAGAATGGAATTTGTGAATCTGTTTGCTACAATTCCCAGTGTGCGTGGGACGGGATGGACTGCGGCTGTGCTGCGAACTGTGCCTATAGTGAACTGGGCTCCTGCAAGAGTGACTGCTTAGTGCCAAACTACGACCAACTGGCTCCTTCCCCCAGCTGCACAGACCTGAGACTGTCCTTGACAGCTCTAAATTACCATCTCCTTGTGAGAAACTTCTCCCTGATATATGACTTTCCGACTTTGTGTGCAAGCGCAACTACATGCACTTCCACAAACTGGTAAACTCCCCAGTCCGCATATTCTTCTTGATGCAACAACCTCGGCTGTGTATATTCCCAAGGCAACTGCGTGTCTACGGCCCTTGGATGCACTGTGCCACCGAAGTGTGAACTTAGTGCAGTGCTTGGCGGCTGTCTTAACTGTTTACCTGGGTATTTTAAGTTCTATACGAAGTGTGTGTTTGTTTGTCCCACTGGCTTACTTCTGCCTGCAGTCGTATCGAGCCTCTGCATCCACCAAACAGACACTTAGAGGCCGGTAATAATGGGCACTGAGTTGATAGGAGCTTCCCTAGTAATTTGTATCCACTCGTGAGAGTGAGTGTTTGCCTTTCGACTCTGCTAAACAGCACAGAGCAGGAACACCAACTAATGCGTGTCTTCCCCTCAGGCTAAATCATCTAACCTGCGAAACAGTTGCCGTAGTACGCTTATTATCTATTTCCATGGTTAGTCTCCACGTATAAAACTATGCTAGGTGAACCAAAAGCGTGGCTTGCGATGTTGACTTTAGCCCTAGGGTCAGGCCTGACCTGCGACCTTTCCCTCTGCCCTACGACTTGGAGAGGAGACGGGTACTGCGATCAGTCCTGCATGACCGCCGCCTGCAACTGGGACTCTGGCTCCAAAGGCAGTGACTGCGCTGCTACTTGTGTGAGTGCGGGGTGCGGAGAAAGAGTGGAAGAAGACTCGATCTGCAGGTCGCAGTGCAACATGGCGGTGTGTGGGTGGGACTGGGGCGGCTGTGGAGTGTGTGCGGCAGGCTGTAAGCACTAGGCAGGCTCCAGGGAGCTATTGGGAGACGGGCATTGCGATAGCGTATGCAATGAGCGAATTTGCAGCTTCGACGAAGGAGACTGCGTATTTTCCATACAGGGCTCTTGTGCATTGGACTGTTTTCCTTCCATGCTGGGAGATGGTGAATGTGACTCTGCGTGCTTAACATCTGCATGCCAACACGACCTCGGAGACTGCGACAGTTCCCTCTGTGCTGCTGGCTGCTACCCCTACATGTTCAACAACGGGGCGTGCGATGAGGCTTGTCATACCTCGGCCTGCGGATGGGACGGATCAGAGTGTGGCTGTTCCCCTGGGTGTACCGCCGACTTGCTAGCGAATTCTGTATGTGACCTGGTGTGCGATAACCCAGCCTGCAGGTTTGACTCGGGAGTCTGTGTAGGGTCTATATAGGGCAGTTGTGCTTCCGAGTGCTTCGCGTCCATGGTAAAGAATGGAATTTGCAACTCTCCCTGCTACAACGCTCAGTGTGAGTGGGACGGGTTGGACTGTGGCTGTGCAGCGAACTGTGCCTATAGTGAACTGGGCACTTGCAAAACTGACTGTTTAGTGCCGGCCTGCAACTATGACCAGCTTTCTCCTTACCCCAGCTGTTCTGATCCAAGGCTGTCGCTAGCTGCTTTCAACTATCATTTGCTAGTGCGAAACTTCGCATTGACGTATGAATTTTCAACACTATGCACGAGTGCAAGTCTCTGCAGTGCCACCAACTGGCAAACTTCCCAAACCGCATGCTCGACTCGATGCAACAACCTCGGGTGTGTGTATTCACAAGGCAACTGCGTGGTCCCTGCCCTGGAATGTCGCGTGCCTCCCAACTGTGCCAAATGTGAACTGAGCATGGTTCCTGGCGCCTGTCTTAGCTGTTTACCTGGCTATTTTAAGCTATTTACGAAGTGTGTGTCGGTTTGTCCTACAGGATTCGGCCTGCATGCATTGGTGCCTAGCCTCTGCTATCAACAAACTGATGTCTCCACTGCGACATCTCCTTTCCCCATATACGTCCAAAGCGCACCCAATCCTTTGGGAAGTGGCACATACGCCAATCCATTTGATAGCCTAGCGGCTGCTTTGGATGCAGTTTGGATGAAATACACTGTGGTGTACCTACTCGCGGGCACTCATGTGCTTACCAATTGCACGCTAGCGCCCTATCTCCTCTCCTGGACTCAAGTGCCCGCTACTACTTCCCTCCCTGTTCACCTTACTATTAGCGGCTTTCTTTGCACAATGGACACTCATCCTCTCTGCGCTGTCACTCCCCCTCTTCTCAGTGTGAACAACACCAACCCGGTCAACTTCCTCATCAGAGGCAATGTGACTATCCAGCACCTGTCCTTCTGGGGCGGCACTACGCTGGTTCCTGGCTGTGACTTGGACATCTGTTCCTACTGTCCTGCGGTCGTTTCCGCAGCCGGGGGCTTTTTTAATGATAGAGGGAGTAAGTTAGAGACTGGGAAATACGCTCCACCAGCCCTCTGCGTTCCTTTCTCTAGTCAGCGCTTTCTGAAGCTAGACCCAAACGCCAATTTGACCCTGTGGAATGTGTCCTTTGTGCGCTTCATGCAAGGCTACCGCAATCTCCTCTACTTCACAGTTTCCAACCTGAACTTGACCAGTGTGAGTTTCACCAACATCACAATCAGTCTTTTCACCAAGCCCGTCTACTCCACCACTGTGCCTCTCCTAATGGACTCCGCTATTGTGCAAGAAAACCCCTCCACTGAAAGCTTCCTTAACTGTACACTGGTACTTGATAAAATCAGTGTCTTTCTGCTAAACAACGGGTATGAGTTCAGTGCGAACCTGGCACTTGGAGGGTTTTTAAGTGTGCAGGGACTGAGGAACGTCTCTATCACGCAGTCGCAGTTTTCCTATAGTCTCTGCTTCCGCAGTAGTTTGCTGACAGTCGGGAACTTCCTGTCCTTCACTCTGCGGAACTGTTCGTTTGACAGAGTGTATGCGGGTATGTTTGTGCTGAAACTGACTCCCACGCTTTCCTTCAAGCTGGTGGAGGAAACGACGCTAACACACATCGAGATGCAGGATGTTTCCTTCACACAGTGCGCTGTAGCGCTTCCCGGCTCTACCTCCTCTGGACAACTTGTGAACGTGTACAGTCTTGACAACATGCTGAATGTGAAGCTTCGCTCCATTCATCTAGCAGATATCTTTGCACAGAGCTATATCCTTTATATGCGGGGCGTGCAGACAGCAGTGGATACTAAAGGAGTGGTGATTTTGACCAAGCCAGCAGGACTGCTGATTTCCACTTTCCAGCCTCCGAAGTGGCTGTCTATCACAAATCTCACGTTTCAAAGGTGTATTGTCAACTCTGGCATTTCTGTACTTTACCTCTTGTCTATGGTCAATGTGCGCATTGAAGGACTGCAAGTGAACAGTAGTGGAGACTCACAAAGCAAGGAGAACCTTAATACGAAGGCTTTGAACTACTTTGCCCCTATTGCCTACTTATCGAAACCCGCTCCAATCGCAGCCTATGCCACTTGCGCGAGTCCCGTAACTCTCAGGTCACTCTACAACGTGACTATTGTCAATATCGTGGTAGCAGACTGCGCCTGCTATGCCAGTGCCGGAAATGGAGGAGTGCTGGTAAGCGGCACGCCCACAGGAGACCTCACCCTATTGGACGGATCCATTGAGAGACTCAGTGGGAAGTCTACCAGCCTAGGAGCATGTTTGCACCTATTCACCACAGGCAATGTAGTCATGAGGCGAGTGACTATGAGTGGGAACTACGCAACTAAGGCGGGGTGTGTTCAGATTTCGGCTCCGAAGGGCTACACGGTCACTTTGCAGTCTGTGTCTTTTCTGAGGGGGTCGGGAGTTGCGGCTCAGCTGCAAATTCTGTCCAGTCAGAATGCAAGTCTGTCGGAGTGCACCTTCAGCAACATCCAGTCTTCCAAAGAAGCTGGCCTCTACTTCCTTCCTCTAGGCGGACTTCCTTCCGCTTTCCTTCGCATCCAGAACGCTACCTTTTCCCTCAACACTGGCATATCGGGAGTGTGTTTATATCTCGCGGGGGACGTGGCAGCGCCCTCTCCGCTCACTCTACAACTCGAATCCTGCGAATTTGTCTCCAATCAAGGGTCAGGTGCAGGCACTGCTTTAATGGTCGACACTGCAAATGTACTGAATGAGGACTCATACATCCGCAATACAAAGTTCAGAGATAACGTTGTGAACGAAGCTGTGATCTACCTCTCCCCACGGATAGGCCAATTAGACATGCGGAACGTGCAATGTTCGGGGTCGAAGCTGGACAATTCCACTAGTGCGGCTTCTCTGAACTCGGTGGGCTGCATCCTGTGCAGTTTCTCAGGGACAGGCAGTGCTGCACCTTCTCTGTTTCTCTCTGACTCCTACTTCAGTCATAACGCTGGAGTCTCTATGATTTCTTTCAGCAGTGCATCTGGACTGGCCAAGCTCATCTCTTCCAATAACACCTTCACAGCCAACAAGGGCAGAGCAATATACCTGCAGCAGGCTATTCTCCAAGATAGTCATTCCAGTATGCTTTTTAACGAAAGAGTGGGCTTCTACCTATCCACTGAAAGCCAAGCCGCTATGACAGGAGGCGTGTTTCGGGGAAATAAGGGGGTGATGGCTGGAGCGGTGTATATGGGTGGAGCCTCGAAGGGCACGTGTATTGACTGTGTATTTGAGGCAAATCAGGCAAGCAGTGGGAATGGAGCGTTCTTTGTGGAGCAGTCCTCTGAATTACACCTAGTCAACGGCGCATTTAGGTACAATAAAGCGTTGAAGCAAGGCGCAGCCATCACCTTCTTCGGCTCAGACGTGAACAACACGATAGACGGCACTTCTTTCGAAGACAATGAAAGTGGAATGGGAGGGACGGTCTTGCTGCTTTCCAGCTTTGTGACTATGCGCGGAGTCAGCTTTAGGCGGAATAAAGGGGAATTCGCACCTGGACTGCTGGCCTATTTCGCTGTAGTGAGTATTTCAGCTGCACAGTTCTCTGACCAGACTTCTCGCTCCGGCAGCTTTATTTACGCAGCTATCAACTCCAGCCTCATGCTCACTACCTCTACTTTCACAAATGCCTGGGCGCAGGCAGAGGGCGGGGCTGTTTACCTGCTCTCCGCCACTCTCATATGCACTCATAGCAGCTTCTTCAATGTCAGTGCGGAGCGCGGAGCACTACTGTTCGCTAGTTCTAGTGCCAATTTCACCCTGTCACATGTCAATGCTGAGGAAGTATCTGCGAGAAGTCACCAAGGAGGGGCGCTGTATACCTCGGAAAGCTATGGATTCCTTCAGTCCGTCCTTTTGCAGGACTATCTCAATAACGGCATAGTGGGAGTCAGTCAAAAAGTACTGCGGCTAGAGAGCGTGTCAATGCAGCGTAAAGACCATGTAGATGGCAATGGACTGCAGGGAGCGGGTCTCTTCTGCACGGATTGTCTCCAAATCGAGGGCAAAGACTGTCTGTTTGCCAACTTATCAGCTGATGTAGGCGCAGGTCTGTACCTGTCTGCGCCACTTTCAGTTCCCCAGACTTACCACTTCCTCAACTGCACGTTTACCTCGCTGGTGGGGAATTCCTCAGGAGCAGTGCAGCTGGATAGTGTGAGTGCGGAGTTCCGCTCCTGCTTGTTCCTGCACAATACAGCAGCTCGAGGCAGTGGAGGGGCTTTCAACCTTGTGTGTTCCGCAGGGTCTGGGAGTTGCAGCACTTATATTGCTGCTTCGATGTTCAGAAACAACTCCGCAGCAGTTCAAGGCGGCAGTATATCCTGGCAAAGCGTCCAGCCGGAACTAGTGGATAATACCTTCGCAGACGGCCAAGCCAAGTATGGGCCGGACGTGGCTTCTTTCCATCTCTACATCAAGCTGATATCAGCGATCGGCAATGCGACTATAGAGTATATGGGCGTTGATACGGAGCAAATCAATGTAGCGGGTACAATATGGAACGTGGGCAGTGGACAGATCCAGGATATCACCCTTTCAGTAGCCATGTTAGACCACTATGACCAGGTGGTAGCTATTGAAAATGAGGACAGTGCGAGTGTGCTAGCTCCTGATACAAACACTGCAGTAGTAGGCAATATATCCGCAATCGCTCGAAATGGCATTTTCACTTTCACAAGATTCGGACTGAGTGCTGCTCCCGGCACTATTTCCAAAATTTACATCGCTTCAGCTAAGCTGACGGGAAGCAGTGGCGTCAATGCTACTCAAACAGGGAAAGTGGGGTTGAAGGTGGAAATGAGGCCTTGCTTGCTAGGGGAAAGCTTCTCAGGGAAGGACTGTGTTCCATGTGCAGCTGGGAAATTCAACTTAGAGCCGAGTGCTACTTGCCAAGAGTGTTTGGCAGAGGCCATTTGCTATGGAAACTACACCATAGTCCCTAGGTCTGGGTACTGGAGAACTGGCCCCCTCTCTCCCACTTTCTACGAATGTCCCAATGCAGATGCTTGCTTGGGGTCTCCCAGTCCTCCTGAACAGCTGTCTCTCACAGGGGAGTGTGCAGGGGGTTACTATGGCAATATGTGCAATGGCTGTCTCCCTGGCTACTCCCGACAAAATCAAAACCAATGTTTGCCCTGTCCAAGTTTAGTTGTGAATATTGTGCGCTTGACTGGGATTTCCATCGGAGTACTAATTGCACTAATTGTGATAATCCGCACATCTATTAACGCTGCGCGCCGCACTCGGTCCTACTACTCCATCTATATCAAAATCATGCTTAACTACTTGCAACTCGTAATGCTCACATCCACGTTTCAAATGAAGTGGCCCGGCTACATGAAGCAACTCTTCAGTATTCAGAACAGTGCGGGCAATATCACTGAACAAATCTTCGCTGTGGACTGCTTTTTTAGTGGCTCCAGCGACTCTCAGGCCAATACTGTACGCATGAAACTAGTAGGAATGGCACTCGCTCCCTTTGCAATTCTGAGCATTTCGTTCCTTATCTGGCTGCCTATAGCCTTGCTTCGCAGACGAGTGACTTACCTGGCGAATGAAATGATGGCCACCATAGTAATTTGTTTCTTCTTAGTGCACCCCAGCATCGTCAAGTTCGTGTTCGGCTTCATGTACTGTCGAGAGTTGGACCCAGGTAAGTTTTGGCAGAACGACTACCTGAATATTCCTTGTTGGGACACATTCCACTACCGCTATGTGTTCATTGTGGCGTTGCCCAGTACTATTGGCTGGGGAGTGGGAGTACCAATGCTGTGCTTATTGACTCTATATCGTAATAGGAATAGACTGGGACTGGTGGAGTTTAAAGTGCGCTATGGGTTTGTGTACAACGGCTACGAGTTCTCCAAATATTACTGGGAATTCGTGATAATGTACCGGAAACTGCTAATAATCACCATAGCAGTGTTCCTTGCCAACATCTCCACAGCCGTGCAAGCTCTCACCGCTATGAGTGTCCTGCTCGCAGCCTTCGGCTTACAGCAAAAGCACCAGCCCTTCGCACTGGCGGAAATGAACGGCTTGGAGCTGCGCGCTATCTTAGTAGCGAGTGTGACGATATACTGCGGACTGTACTACATGACAAGTGACCTCGACCCAGGGTCACAAGTACTGATGTTTGTCATTGTTGTGACTGTGAATGCGTATTTCGTGGGGTTGTGGGTGTTCCGCATCTTCCACGCAGGATTACAAGTGTTGAAGGCTAAGTGTCCGTGGCTGCTGCGTTGGATTCATAGCAGCGACTACAAGGTGCAGCAGACACCCCTCGCCCTTGCCAAAATCGGATCCTCGGTGTCTCGTAGTCAGGGCGACTCCAGCCTGTTCGAAAGTGTGGATGTGAGTCATGTAAGTCCCAGGTAGCTCTACGAGTCATCAGGGGATCAACTCAATGTCAGTGCTATTCGCGGTAGACTGCCGCCGCCAGACCGCTACGTGCCCGACAACTCTCCAGGCTCCCTGTCCTGTGCCACTCCAACAGTCCTGCCCAAGGACCTTGAGATAGAGAAGTCTACTCTTTAGCCTAGACGAAGTCCAGGGGATTATAGCTTTCGGGTTAATATCTCAAAGCTAGAGTCTACATCCTCAGCAGTGGCAAGGCTTCGCGAATCAGTTGCCTGGTCTTCTGCACGAGTTTGGATTTGGTTTCCTTTACCACGGGCACAGGCGACTCTTCCCGTCTCCTCCGGTACAGCGACTCCGCAGTGGAACTTAGCAAGCTGGCGATCGAGGTGTTAAGGGTGTCATGTGGGGACTTGACCTTGCGTCGAGGAGCCAAGGGCGCCTGGGGCACAGATTCAGGCTGGAAAAGGGGCAGAGAGGACGTAGGAACAGTTTTGCTGTGTAGCTTGTCCACTAGGACTGTCACAGAGTCCAGGTTCCGGGAAATGTCCTTCACGTCTGCAAGGCCGGACTGGTACTCGAACCGCACAGTCCTTCTTCTCTCGGCTTTCCGTCCTACGACTTTGGCTCGAGTGGTTTTGCCTTTGCCTAGGGTTTTGAAGGCTGCTTTCAGCTTGATTAGTGAGGTCTCGTTACTGCTCTTCGCACGAGGCTTCCCTGGAAACCGTCTCGAGTCAGCCATCATTCCTAACGACTGTCTACTTAGCACAGAACTGCAGTGCTCAAACAGATCCACACCCTGCAGTAGAGCTAGACATAGAGGTCAATTAGCTGGAGCCTAGGTAGAGTCTGCAGTTCGAACAGAAGTGCTTGGTCTTGTCGCAGGCACGGCAAAGGAAGGGCAGACAACAAAGAGGCAGGCCGATGTATGGAGAAAGCCAGCAGAGGAGTAGACAGCCGCCCCAGGCCCAGTTGCCAGGGGAACGATTGGTCTGTGTGGTCACCTGCTGCCCGCAATGCCGACACAGCAGTAACTGTGGGTTGCTGCCGAAACGTTCAGTTTCCACCTCAAACGCGGCCACTTCAGCGTTTACTCTCACATGGCCTGGATGGAGGAAGTGGCCGGAGGGCTGGTTAGCTTGGGGGTAGTCTGCATACTGGATAGGAGCCTGCTCAATAGGCGGATACCGGTCCAAGTCATCCTGATAGGGCTGTGCTGAGTACGTATACAGGCCTTTCCCCTGACTCATTCCTATTATTTCTCTCAGTTCCTAGGTGGAGTTATCTATTTCCGGCAGTAGACCACTCTTGCCCAATAGCGCTCCACAGTTCGGACAAGAGTGCTTCGTGTCGTAGCAAGCAGGAATGCAGCACGGGATGCAACACAGCGGCAAGCAGGTGCCCAAGCAAATGAGAAACAGCACCATGGCAAAGACCCAGCCCAGCAGTCCCAGCGATCGACTAGTCTTGGTGGCTATTGCATGGCGACAGTAAAGACAAGTGAGGTGTTGAGACTTGGATCCGAAGAGATGGAGAGGATGGACTTCTTGGGCTTGAGTAGGAGCTGGTTGGCTTGGTTGAACTTCGACAGTTACTTCCGGGTACATTGTAGGTGGCGGGTACTGCGCAGGCTCTGAGGCTTCAGCCTTCATCGGCTGTAGTTCCACTTCTTTCTGATCTACTTGGTCAGCCATTCAATGACTAGGGGAATTTATCTGGAAGAATTTGAGCATATTGTGTCAATTATGGCGCTAAAGCACAAACAAGGTAATCCGTCTGGTATATATGTGTGCATGTCCTGGGCTAAAATGCACACTGCTATGGAGATTGGGATCTTCTTTTTCCTAGTAGTTCTCCACAGCGCGGACATTTCTTGATACTATAGCAGGAAGGAATACAGAAAGGGATGCAGCAGAGGGAAAACCCAAAGTTGATCAACACGACTTCCATACACAACACACATGTGGCCCCATCATTCATCACAAAATAGCCAGGCTGGACAAAGGCCGCATGGACAAAACTACTTCTGTCCTTGCAATTATTCTTTATTTTCCCATATCTATCTATTCGTAGCTGAAAGTCAGCCGTCATTCCTAACGACTGCCTACTTAGCACAGAACTTCTGTGCACAAACCATGCATTAAAGCCATAGAGTGAATTAGCTGGATATCACGCGGCTGTCGCAGTTAGAGCAAAAATGATTAGGCTCGCGGCAGCCTCGGCAACAGCTGGGGAGACAACAGAGAGGCAGGGTGAGCACAGTGGAAACTATACACCAGCACCAACCCCAGTCATTCCAGTACCAATAACAGCAGCCATCCACATTCCAGGAAATACGGCACCAGTGACACTTGTTCCAGGATCTGGTCACCTTCTGACCGCATATCGGACACAGCCCTGACTGCGGGTCTTTGGCTGCCACATCGAAAGGTTCCCCTTTAGATTCAAATGTATCAAAGCCTTCATGTTGGTGGCCGGAAGGCGGGTTAGCTTGGGGTTTGCCCTGGTCGGACGGTAACGAGTCCGTATTCAGGCCTTCCTTCCCTGCCATTTCTACTATTTCTCTCTGTCTCTGGGTAGACTTATCTAGCTATCCTCAAGTATTCGACTTCTCATGCCCAACAGCGCTCCGCAATTCGGACAGTAGTGCTTCGTGTCGTAACACGAAGGGATGCAGCACGGGATGCAACACAGCGGCAAGCAAGTGCCCATGCAAATCATAAACAACAGAAAGACAAAGATCCAGCCCAGCAGTCCCAGAGCTCGACTCGTCTTCGTGGTAATTGCATGGCGACAGTAGGGACAAGTGAGGCTTTGAGGCTTTAGGCCGAAGCGAGGGAGGGGGTGACTCTCTTGGGCTTGAGCAGGTGCTGGTTGATTGGACTGAGGAGAAATCCCGACAGTTACTTCTGGGTACATTATAGGCGGCGGGTACTGCGGAGGCTCAGATGCCCCACCCTTCATTGGCTGCATCTCCGCTTCTTTCTGATCTACTTGGTCACCCATTCAATTACTATGCAGCATGACTGTGCACATTATGACGCGTAAAGAGGTGAACTTGGCGAGAATACGTGTAGCACATTCGGGGCTAGAAATGCATACTGTTATGAGAGGTCTACGATTAGGCTCTTCTTTCTCCTAGTAGTGTCCCACAGCGCGGACAGTAGTGCTTGACATTGTAGCAGGAAGGAATGCAGAAAGGAATACAGCAGAGAGGAAGCAGCCAGATGAACGCGAAGAGAAGCAGGAGAAGAATGAAGCTGATCCAGGCGGCAGCACTAGGCGAGCGCTGAGTTCTCGTCTGCACGACTGCCATACAGGTCGGACATGTGGCAGACTGCGAACCAAAATAAAACCCCCCGTCATTGATGACGATATAGCCAGGATGGGCATAGGCCGTAGGAGCAGGCACAGCCTGATAGGGGTCGCCTGTCTCAAAGAATCGCTTTGTCTAACCTTAGCAGTACCCCCAGAGTCTGGCCTGGACATCCTTCAAACTGACTCTAGACTTGAGCGGGTGCTGGTTGATTGGACTGGGAGAAACCCCGACAGTGACTTCCGGGTACATTATAGGCGGCGGGTACTGCGGAGGCTGCAACTCGGCTTCCTTCTGATCTGCTTGATCACCCATTCAATTATTATGCATGAATGTGCACATTATGACGGAAGCACAGACAGAGGAATTCGCCTAGAAGCGTGTTTCTAGATATATGTCTATGGAGAGATCTAAGGTTAGGCTCTACCTAGTAGTCTGCCACATCGCGGACAATAGTGCTTGACGGTGTAGCAGGAAGGAATGCAGAAAGGAATCCAGCAGAGAGGAACCATGATGGCAGCGACGAGGAACAGGAGAAGAATACAGCTGATCCAGGCGGCAGCACTAGGCAATCGCGTAGTTCTCGTCTGCACGATTGCCATACAGTTCGGACACGTGGCAGACTGCGAAGAACTAGAAAACCCCGAGTTCATAACAATGGTAGGCTGGATATAGACCGTAGAGGCAGGCGCAGGCGCAGGCTGATAGGGGTATTGGTAGCCACCGGGTGGTTGGGGCTGGTACTGCATGGGAGGAGGGTTGGAGTATTCGGACGGAGCGATGTTAATAGGGCAATACTCAGTTGCTGGGGCGTCCTGCGTAGGGTGGTAGGCTTCTTGGTAGTAGAATTCTTGGTCCTGGGCCGGAGGCCCAGCTTTTCCACTCTCCATTCCTTGACTGGTGTGAAGAGCACTAACTAGCTACTCGTCTTCCTCGATATAGTAGAAGAACTTGTCTTTGGTGGCCACCATTTCGTTCTCAGTGCCGAGGAGTGGGGAATTGCGGTTAGTCTCCCAAGTGCTGGGTCGACACGTATTCAGTGCCTTAAATGCACTCGCCACAAAGCCAAATATGACACAGTAAGCCACCATGGCTGCAGCGATGCAGGCCGCCGCGTTCTCAAAGCCTGTCCAGTCTCTCAGGAAGCCAGCCAAAGGCGGACCTGAGATCTCTCCTAGGAAGAAGTACGCTGAGAGAATGCCTGAGGTAGCGTCGGAGACATGCTCTGGGTCTGCCCGAGGCAGTTTCTGAACTGCTGCTTTGACCATGTCTGGCAGCACAGGTACTGCATACCACTTACACACACAGGCCCCAATCGCTGCTCCCAAAATCACCAGTCCCACTGACACTACAGCAAGGGAAGGCGGAAGACCTGTGCCGGACCAGGGACCCACTAATACCATTGCTGCAGCTCCAGTGAGGAGACCTGTGAGCATCCACACCTTGCGGTCTATTTCTTCTGGCAACTTGCTCAGAATGACCACCGCTACTGCATAACTAGCAGTGGGCACAGCGAACAGTAGACCCACTGTGGCAGTGCTCAGGTCAAAGGAGTGCAGATGGTCGCTCAGGACCGGCTCAAGGAAGGTGATAGCGAGCATAGCCATCACAACCACCAGTCCGTCAGTCACAATTGTCTGTGTAGGAAGTACCCGGTTGCATATCAGCCGATGAATCTTCACCTTCGACTCAGGCTCCTCATACGCTTTGTCCGCAGGCAGCAAATAATAGGCGCAGGGCAGAATGCAGAGAAACACAGTTCCGTAGGTATAGAAAATGCACCCAAACCCTCCCAAAGTGTACAGTGCCGAGCCAATGATTGGCCCCACCAGCATGCCCACTCCCGCCACAGAGTTCTGAATGCCAAGCACGATTTCCATTCGGTCGCAGTAGTTGCTGGCAATCACTGCGAAACTGGAGGTGCCGATGGCTGCACCGCCAATGCCTTGGAGAAAGCGGGTGAAGAGGCCTGCGACTATGAACAGAGGGCCGTCTAGGAGTGGGAGGGAGCCGAAGCTGAACATAGAGGTGGCAACCAAGCCTGCGCCTGTCAGAAACACTCGCTTTCTCCCTATCTTCGTCACCAGCACTCCCATCAGCGGGGACACCACAAAGGCCGCTATGGGGTATCCACTGAAGACCAGTCCCACCAACTCTCCACTGACCCCCTTTTCTCTTGCCACCTTGGGGAAGAAAGGCGCCAGTACTGAGTACACAGAGTTGGCGAGCAGCTGCGTGGTGAAGAGGCCCAGCAGGCCTGTGTCGAGTCCCATATTGTCGTACCTACTTAGGAGGGTCCCAAATGCTGTAGGAAGTCTTGGGACTGAGCTGGAAGTACTTCTGAATATCCGCCCTGATGATATACGAAGACAGCACGTAGATGAAGATCATCGAGCAGTCTGTAGGGTCGTTGCCTGGCAGTCCTCGGTGCGTCATGCCTTGTAGCAAGGAGAAGGGTTCGAAGGGCAGTTTGGCCACCACTTGGGCGTGGTAGCTGTTGTTCATCGTGGTGATCACTGCGATCATGAAGATGGCAATGATGAATGTGTTCTTCATCTTGGAGGCGCTCAGTTGCTGGGACATGGCCTTCAGCGACTCCTCGGTGCGGGCCACTTTTTTGTCCTGCGCCTTCTGCTTGGAGGCCACGAAGGTCTGTTCCTTGCTCTTTTCCACCTTCTTGCTCAGCAGTTCGATGTTCTTCTTCAGGGACTGGTACTCGTCAGTGCGGTATATCAGCACCCACGATAAGGCCTCGGACGCACTGGCAGTCACTAGGGCTGCCACTATGATGAGCAGTGCATCAAACAGTGACAAGTCCGTCCCATACATTTTAATGGCGCAGACCTGCAGTGCACCTGCACTTAGGGAAGTGGGAACACAGGCTGACATATGACGCAATTGCACTCCTGCAGTTACAGTATGACATAACTCGCAACCAGAAGCCTATTCTCAAGCCACAGTGCAGACATAACTAGCTTATATACATGCGGATATGGGCAGTGGCACTGCTGCTCACTGTGGTGCTCTCAGTGTCTCTCTTCGCTGTGTTCTTTCCTCCCCTGTCCAGGCATATTGGGCGGTTCTACCACTTCCTAGCGAATGCAGGCAGGTGGGGCTACTGTCTGCTCACCCTACTGCAGGCAGCACTAGTGGTGGCCACTGTGCCTCTCATACTCCCCAATGTGGCCTTGACCAGTCTGTATCCATGGTCTGTGGCCCTTGGTATCTCTATGCTGGGCTTTGCCCTAGGAATCGCTATAATTTACGTCCTATTCGGCTGGATCAAGTGGGAGCCTCGAGCAATCTTGCGTCCCTTGCACCAGTCCTTCCTTGTTCACCCCTACAAGTCCACACTTCTAGTGCGCTTCCTGCCAGTTCCCATGGGTCTGAAGAACTACGGACTGGCGAGTTGTCCAATTAGCTTCCTCGTGTACTGGATATGCGGCTGCATAGAAGGGCTGTACGTGAACACTCTGGAGTTGACGCTAGCTGAGGAGTTCTGGAGACTGGATAGTGCTGCGAGTGTAGCAGTTCTAGTGGGCACCGCGGCCATAGGCGTGACTTCCACACTGCTCTGCGCCTACTTCGCAAGAAAGGCGCTGAGGGCACAGACACAGACTTTGCTTCAGTAATAATGCCGCCGCAGGTCTGCACAGCGTGCCACCAAGCCCCCGCTTCCTTCTTTTGTTCGTGTCAGGACCCGGAGCCGCTCTTCTGCTCGCCCTGCTTCCTAGCCCATACCTCTCTCGCCCCTACTCTGCGTCACCACATGCAGCCGATTGCTGCCTACCGCTCCCCTGGCTACTACGACCGCCTGCAAGTCCGCAGTCTTGCCATTACTCAGGTGAAGGACCAGGCGCTGGCCAGCGTGGACCAAGTGGACAAAGCCATCGAGGAGTTCACGGATCAGACCGAGGAGGTGATGAAAGCTCTCAGACGCTACTGGACTCACGCCTTGTCTTGGATGGACAAGTACAAGCGGGAGCTACTCAGTGACGTCCAAGTGGGGTTGGAAGAACTGGAAAGAACACTCGCAGACGACCACCCAGTACTCACCTCCAAACTCGGCCCCACACTCAGGGCCTACGCTGAAATGGGCTGCACCCAATTCGAACTGTTCAGCTACAAGCTGACGAGCAAGTCGCTGGAGCCGCAAGACCTGATAACGCTGTGCTGCTTTCCTGGACAGATGCCAGCCAGTGAGAAGTTCGCGAGTGTGAATGGAAGGAACTTGAAAGTGTACGATGTGTTTTCCAAAGAAACGACAGAGTGTGTGATGCCTGTGGATGTAGGGTTCGGAGGCTCTTACTGTCTGCTCAATAAAAACACCATTCTCTGCTTCTGTCGCGCACAAAACGCACTCTGCTTGTATGACATCAACACCAACAGCTACACCACTGTAGCGGCCATGCACACTCCTCGCTACTGTCCAGGCCTGCACGCCACTGCGGAGAGTGTATATGTGTTTGGAGGGAAGAGTGCCAGCGCCCTCGCTTCCTGCGAGAAACTCAGCATTGCTCAGAAGGCCTGGACCTCCCTGCAGGACATGTCCAAGCCTCGATATGGGTTCACTCCTTGTGCTCATCACCAATTGGTCTACCTGGTGGACGCCAACAGTCAATCTCAAGGCGTGATTGACTCCTTTAACTTGGCCTCCGAGGACATGAAGGCCTTGGCTGTCGTGCTACCTCAAACACTAGTGACGAACTGCTTCTCCACTGCGATAGTTGCAGACGGAGTGTTGATGGTGTTGACGAACAAGCAGATGGGGAAGTGGCGACTGGGCAGTGAGGAGGCAGTGGGTGTGGTGGCAATCAACCGACAGTGCTACAGCAACTGTCCGCCACTGGTCGTGGGGAGGGAAGTGCTGTTTTCCTACCAAGGCAGTGTGCTCCAGTTCGACCTCAATAGTTATCAATTCAGTTAGTAAGAATGGTGCTTGTTCCCATTGTTACCCCAGTGGTCCTAGACTGAGCCATGCGCCCTTCTCTTCCATGGTCCACTGCAGTCCGTAGCGCGTCCATTGGGAATTGAGGTGGCGGAGGTACAGACGCAGAGGCTTGTGGTAGTGCGAGGATAAAAGGTCCAGGCGAATCACACAGAGAAGCACTGCAAATCGCTTGAGCAGCCAGAAGCCGCCGATAAGGACTAAGGGGTCGAGGAGGACAAAGAACCAAAGCAGGCACAGGAGTGCCTTGGCAAGCAGAAAGGTCCCCAATACAGCAGTAGTGAGTAGCACGTTGAGCCACCTGGCAGGCCTGCTGTACAACTTCTCCGTCGCCAGCTCTCCCAGCACTGTCCGCACTTCCTCTGCCCTCACAGTTCTGAAGAAAGCGCACACAGACTCCACGCTGTGCTGCAGTACATAGCGTCTCCGAGTCTGACTGTAAGGCAGGTACAGGCGGCCTGTGGTGTTCAAAGGCACTTCCAGTAGTCCTTCGCTGTCTTCAGAGAGGAGCAGACTTTGTCTCATTTCCATTGCTACCTAGGCGAGACTGGCTAAGTTGAGTTGCGAGTAGAATCGGCCCACTTTGAGGGAAGCCTTGTGCAGAGTTTCCAGCACACTGGTCAGTTCGCTCGAATCCTCCAGGTAGTACTGAGCCAGACTAGGCTTCTTCCCTATAGACACGGCATAGGCGTGCAGCAGGCCACTTGTCTGCATCACCGCCACTTCTCTAAACATTGACTCGTCATTCACATCGTCACCCACAGCTAGCAGAAAGTCAATATCGCCTTTGCGGGCTTTGAGTCGGTCGCATATTAAGCGCAGTGCAGAGCCCTTTGTGACGCCTCGAGGCTTGACTTCCACATAGCCTTTCCCCTCACCGATTTCGCAGACGTCTTCGTACGACTTGAGCACCATTTCCAGCTGAGAGATGAGCTCCTTGGCTTGCCACTCCCCGTACTCAGGGTCAGCCGCACGGTACTGGAAGACCACGGAAGTGTCCTTCACCTCACACACAGACCCCTCTGTCCTAGTCACATAGGACTCCACCACATCTTCAGCTATGCCCTTCCAAGCCCCACTTACATCCGGCAGCAACTCCCAGGCCTGTCTCTGTGTTCTGATCAGTGCCCCGTCCTCCGCCACCAGTCCGAGTCCAGGCTGCGACTCGTAGTAGGCCTCGAGGGCGGACTTGCCTTTGCCTGAAATTATGAAAGTGGTGTTTCGGTCGTCCTTGAGCAGTTCTTCCAGTAGCGCTAAGTTGCGCTCGTAATGCCCTGTCGCCTGCACACTCGCACTGAGCTGGCCTGATATTGTGCCCTCACTGTCAAGGAAGAGAACTCGGTTGCGTGCCTTTCGGTAGTGGTCGAGGAGTTCGGAACTGTCCAGGTGAGCGTAGTCTCTCCCTAGCGCGAGCAGTTTCATCTGGTCCCCTGCGCCACTCATGAAGTACTGGAACTTGGCAGAGTCCTTCCTAGCCTTCTTGAGGTCGGAAAGGAAAGCAGTGGCCCACATCTGTGCAGAGTGGTCCTGGATGTAAGTGTAGTCGTGCTGGACTTTGGGCGGAGGCTGGGTCTGGGATAGGGCTTCGTAGAGTGCTTCTTTGAGTTCAGAGGAGTTGAAGGGGTTGACACGGATTGGACTGGTGATAGCGCGACTCACTCCTGAGAACTCACTGAGGATCACAGTGGCAGGCACCTGCGCCTTCAGCAGGATGAACTTCAGGGGCAGTAGGTTGATACCGTCTCGAATGCAAGTCACAACAAGAGTGTTCGCTGCCTTCAGGTAGCCTAAGCGCTCTCCCCGGGTCAAGTTCCTTTCTATGACGGAGATGACGTCAGGGCCGAGTTCAGCAGAGAAGGCAGTGGCCATGGCAATTAGTTCCGCTCGATGGATCTGTGTGTTGGCTTGATTGGTGTGTCTGGGGGGAGTGAGCACTTGCAGTAAGCGCACTTTCTCTTGCATGTGCGGAGGCAACTCCTGGTACAGCTCTTTGAAAGCAGCCAACTTCAGTACTATTCCTGAGTAAGTGTGCAGGGGGTCGATTCCTAGCAGCAGCACCTTGTCCTTGTATCTCCTCTGCAAGTCCGCATACACATCCTTGCCATCCTTCTCGAACTGAGTCACTAGCAGCTTCGGCTCCACGCCCAAGTGTCCGACCCAGACAGTTATTATCCGTCCATAGAACTCGAGTCCCAGGTAGCCTCCAGGCAGACACTTGTGCTTGGCACCCACTAGGCGCTGACAGCTGGTGAGGAAGTGGCGAGCGTACTCGAACAGGTGGAAGCCCAGCAAGTCACAGCACAGGATGGAGTGCAGCAGAGCAGTGCGGTGGGGGAGGATCTTGTACACCTCGGAGCTGGGGAAGGGAGTGTGGAAGTACAGACCTATCGTGACTGGCTCCTTCACTCGCCTGGACACGAAGCTAGGCAGTAGTAGCAGTTGGTAGTCATTCACCCACAGCAAGGTGTTGCTGGCCAACTGGTCCGCTACCTTTTCAGCGAAGCGCAGGTTGACCTGTCGGTAGGCTTCCCAGCTCTCTGCAGAGTACTGGGGCAGATCTGCAGCGGAAGTGTGAATGACGTTGTGGAAAATAGGGAAGAGAATGTTGCTGCAGAAGTCCAAGTGCGTGGCCAGCAGAGCAGGCGGCAGGAAGAGTGGACAGCAGTTGAAGCGGGCAAGCAGCAGACTGGTGAGTTCCGCCTGCTCCTCTTCACTGTCTGTCCAGTAGTTCACATGTCCCACCCACTTGAAGCGCATGCTTTCCACTGCTAAGTCGAACAGAGTGGGCAGCCACAGGCCTGTGGTTTCTGTGAATTGCCACTTTTCACTGCCGTGCTGCGGGTAGTCCGGGTTCCGACTCACTTGGATAGGCAGCAACATAGACGCTATGACCACAGGGTCCTCGGAAGTGTACTGTAGATCAGCTTGGAGGAAGTCATTGGAGAGGGCACGAGGACGCAGAGGTGCAGAGGAGTGGACAGTGAGTCTTTGGATGGATTGGAGACAGTCTTCGTGGTCTTCGATGTGAAGGAGACCTTCAGAGACCTGCACACTCCGGTTCACAGGCAGTGCTTCCCAGTGCAGCTGGCCTTTGATGGAAAAGACGTACTTGTACTCAAGACGGACGCCCACTCGCAAGGTGATGGGTGAGGCGAGGCCCCAAGTACTCATGCCAGTCCTCACTAAGGGCAGCCCCAACTCAGGGTTCCACGCTCCCATCTCGGGCAGGCTGCCCACTACTGACACTTCGGTTTCGCCTGCACCCTGGCGCTGGAGCACGAACTGCAGCTTCCCCAACGCCTCCATTTACTAATTACGCCTTGCGTCCTTTCATCAGAATAACGTGGTACCCGTACCTGTGTAGGCCTTACGGAGAGCGGAAGATAATGCTCATAGTACCGGGCTCAAAGTTGAAAGTCATTTCCTGAAAAACTCCGACCATCTTGCCTCTGGGGAACCACCCCAAGTCCCCTCCACGCTTCGCAGAGGGACACTCAGAGACCTGTTCTGCGAGCTGGTTGGCACTTACCCGGGCGAACTCTTCCGAAGGAGGCCGGTTGCCGTGTGCTGCGTTCAGATGATCATAAGACTCTTGCAGCTTCGAGAGCTTCTCGCAGAGGATGTGGCGGGCTTTCACTATGATACATGTTCTTAAACGAACTTCTTTTTTCTCTTCCGCAGGGACTGCACCTGCCTTCTTGCTGCACTTCTTGTTGTACTTAAGGACCCCTAGGTGCTTTCTCAAAACTGAATATATACAAACTAGGACTTATTGCCCTTCGGCATTTTTATGATGCTGAATCATCGCCAGTCTCCAAGAATGCACAAAGAAAACCTGCTAATGTGCAAGATTCTGCTTCCCCATCGCTTTCATTTACTATCTACGCCTTGCGTCCTTCCACCAGCATCACATGATACCCATGTCTGTGTAGGTCTTACGGAGACCGGAAGATAGTGCTCATCGTGCCTGGCTCCAGACTGAAAGCCACTTCCTGAAAAGCTCCGACCATCTTGCCTCTGGGGAACCACCCCAAGTCGCCACCCCGCTTTGCAGAGGGACACTCAGAAAGCTGCTCTGCGAGCTGGCTGGCACTTACCCGAGCGAACTCTTGCGCTGGGGGCCGGTTGCCGTGAGTTGCGTACAGCTGGTCGTAGGGCTCTTGCAGCTTCGAGAGCTTCTCACAGAGGATGTGGCGGGCTTTCACTTGGTTGCAGGTTTTCAGCCGGCCTCCTCCTTTCTCTTCTTCTGCGGGGGCGGCACCGGCCTTCTTGCTGCTCTTCTTGTTGCCCTTCGGCATTTTATGATGGCTGAGTCGCCGCCAGTCCCTGAGTATCATAGCACAGAGAAAACCCTACTGTTACCCAACTGAGGTCAGCCTATTTGTGCAAGTCTTAGCAGCCTTCTGTTTCGCTCAGGATGTCTTCGTCAGGAGGGAGGTCCTGCAAGGCCGGGTCAGCGTAAGCTAATTGAGACATTTTGTCCCCGAGCCGATTCTTCAGCAGTGGGCCGTCGACAAGCTCATGAAAGATGAGTTCAAAGCGGTTTTCCGACAGCACATCAAGGGACTGACGACGAGAGGGCGGCTCTAAGAAGAAAGGGTCCAGCGCCAGTCTAAGTGGTTCCTACCTGAAAGCATTGTCCAGCATGTAGGGAATGATGCGAGCCAGCAGCGGCGACGATAGCTCTAGGCAGGGATTTGTGTTCACTTCAATAAGCCACGGCTTCAGTGTTTCGTCCAGCATGAAGTCGTAGCCGAAGACCTCGAAGGAGTAGGCTCTGTGCTGTGTGTCCAGCTTCAAGTAGGTGGCCTGCACAGTGTCCTTCACCAGAGCTTTCAACTGAGGAGCGATGTCTTGTAGGAAGTTGACGTTTCTGTCTTTACAGTGAGTGTCCAGGTAGCGCTGGAAGTCACTGTAAGACAGCTTGTTGGCCATTTCGAACTTGCCGTAGTCCTCCGAGTACTTCTGCACTGCGTCATTAGTGAGGTGAATCAGCTTGTTGGCTACGTTGTTAAGGTTGAACTCCTTGGAACTGGTGCGGAGGTAGCCCTCATTGTAGTAGTACGCTTGCAGCACTCCGCCCGCACAGGTCATCAAGGCATACAGGCGGATGTCGAACTTGCGTCTGTGGATGAGGAAGGGTCTGTCCAAGTAGCGCTGCAGAATGAAGGTGCGCTTCACGCCTGTGGGCTGTGGGAGAGTTGCGCGCACTTCCGCCTTTATCTGGTCAATTGAGTTGCACACTGTTATGCCAGTGCCTCGGTTCGTGTTTTCCCCGGGCTTCAAAATCCACACGTTTCGCTGTCTCCTGGGAGTGTCTTCTTCTTGCGCTATTTCTGCTGCGATGCACTGAAATACTTCTTCAAAGCGAGCGAACTCAGGGTCTCCCTCGCCCTCCTTGATGTGGAAGGTGAGAGGCACCGAAGTGAAAGGGTCGAGGTCCAGACACTCGTAGTACTGCTTCATGTTAGTGAACAGAGCCTTTTTGTTGGAGAGGTGGTGATTGCTTTCCAGCTTGTTGTGGGTCTTTATCTGAGCAGAGGACAGTGCTAGGGACCCAGTGACTCGAGAGTAGGAGGGAGACTTGAGAATCAGGTTGAAGCCTAAAGGAGTGAGGTCCACAGCTTGGCCGTGGACTGACTGCTTGTAAGGCCCAATGGACGGATTGTAGCGGGTTGTACAGGGGATGCCTGTTTCCCCTCTGGAAGCCTGTGTGGGCAGATTCGGCACAGTGGCCATTCCCAGCATCCAGTCCTTCTCCTTCCACTGCGTCCACACTAAGTTGGCCTGCGCCTTGTCTGCTTCTTCCACCCTCGACCACCACCATCGGTTTCCCAGCACAGTCTTCACCAGTTGAGCATTGTTTCCCACCCCTACGAAGTACTTGTAACTGCAGGACTCTGAAGGCGCTTTGACTGTCACTCCGAAACTTTGCTGGAGGCACAAGTGAAAGGCAGATATGACTGGTTCGCGGGCCTTGCTTAGCCACTCTTTGTTCCTCATTGCTTCCTTCACTGACACTAGTTCCTCTTTGCGAGCAGAAGCCTTAATAGGTCCCTGATACCCCTTCTTCTTGTTGGAAGCGGGGGCAGTGCGCTGCATGTCAGGCTTGGACTTGGGTTGAGACTGCAGTTTGGTCTGGCGAATGACAAGGAACTTCTTGGTGAGGTCGGTTTCGTTGAGGAGTTGGGCGAAGCTGTCGACACTGGAGCCGGTGCAGTTGGTGCTGGGTCGGACTTCCTTCCTTCTGGACTTCACAGGAGACTGGCTCAGACTGGATGGCTTTGGAGCGTGCATACTGAGGTTGGAGGGCTTCTCTGCTGCGGCAGTAAGTTTGGAAGGCGGCTCAGGCTCTGGGGAGTAAACGGGGTTGCGGGTCTGGCAGCGAGCCCCTACTCGAGGAGTCAGCCCAATGCGCACTCGCTGTCGATAGCTGGAGGCATCTTCAAGTGGTGGTGGCGACTGCTTGCGAGGCTCAGACTTGCCCTTGGGAAATGGTCCTGTGAAGCGGGAACGCTCAGGGACGAAGACAGAAGAGTAGGAAGAGTGGGCCAAACTCTCCATTCCTATTGTTAGGGTAACGGCAATGGACACTAAGCCACTGGTCTCCAATGCGTGCAGGGAATTGGTCGATTGCCCTATTCTATGCTCCGGGCACAGTCATTCTGTCTTCGTCTCTCTCACTTCGGATGGCGAAGATGCTGAGGCAGCTCATGAACAAGCGAGTGCTAAAGGTGCTAGCTCAAGGAAGATTTTGTGCTGAAAGGTTACCGGCAGCAACTGGAAAGTCTGCTCCCACGTTAGGTTCAGTAGAGCAAATCACTGTCCTTATGCAGGCCTTTACTTGAACCTCCCCACCAGTAACTGGGTGCTGTGCAGTGGATATCAGTAAGGTTGGCGCCATTAAGGTGTTCGACTCTCTGCGCTCTTCAATAACCTGCGCCTAGCGAAGTCTCCTACTTGGGATTGGCAGGAGTCTTCTCCTTTGAAACTGAGAAATCCGAAGAAACAATGGCATTGCTGACATTTGTGGTAAACGGGAGTATTGAGAGGAAAGCCAACTTGCATAGCTATCGAAGGCACATTAGTTCTGGTCTAGAGATTAGTCTAGAGCGTGGCGCAGGGACTTGTTGAAGCGACCTGCTGGCACTGAGTCTTGTAGCCGCAGTTGCCTGTAGCGCAGACTGTGCTGAAGCTGTTGAAGAGGACGAGTTCGCTAGTCGAGAGAGTGAGCCCAGTGGGGAAGCTGTGGAGAGTGCCTGCGGCTAGGTAGCCAGGGGCAGCGCCTCCCCAAGCCAACAACTGTGCCCAGTTCAGCGAGGCGTTGTTGAAGATCGCTACCAGTTCTTGCCACTTCGCGTCATAGGTGATGGTAGAGGGGTCGAAACGCAGGACCCAGAGCCACAGCACTGTCTTGAGCGCGTACACTTCTGTCTCAGAGGCTGTAGTCGGCGGAGTGAAGTGGGGGAAGAAGTGATTGTACCAGGAGGTAACGAACGGCCACTGAATCCCCAGTAGTTCGTAGCACTGGCCGAGAGTGGGGTGCAGTCCGCTGCTGTCAGCAGCAATTGCTCCAGTAACAACTTTCAAAGGGTTACACACCAAGTCAGGAAGGGCTGGCGGTAGCAAATCAACCCATCGGTCTGATCTAGCAGGGGCAACTGGTAAGACGAAGCGAGGTTGGTAGCGAAGATAGCGAGGTCTTTGACTTCCAGACAGCCTGTTGGAGTGTTGTCTGCGCAGTAGGAGCAGCCGGAGGAGCAAGCCACACAGGCACTGATAGCGGGGCTCTGTGGCACAAAGCCAGTACCACAAGAACAAGTGCCTCCAGTGGATAGGCTCAAACTGGCCTCAGCTATTGTGCAAGTAGTACACTTGTTTGCGTTGTTCGCTTGGGCACAGGTTCCGCAGCTGGCATGGCAGGAAGGACATTCTACCACAGTTGCGCCGGCGGTACAAATGCAGAAGGCTCCATCCGCTTTCTTGGTTCCTTGGAGGTTGGCACAGCTGTCACACACGCCAGCTGTGCAAGAAGCGCAGGTGGGGTGGCACTGGAGGCAAGTCAGACTATCGCTCGGTCCACAGAGAAAAGTGTTTTGGTGGAAGGTTCTCGCTAAGGCAGCTGTGATGCCTTCGTTTATCGTGATAACGATGTCCAAATGATATCCCTACCTGTCTCTTACAGTAAAAGTCATCGCGTCATCTGCGCCTACAAATATGGTCGCGCCACTAACAGAGACTGAACCTGCGCCGACAAGGTTATACTGAGTTCCGATTCGCTTAGTTAGCACTGTGAAGACCTGGCTGCTGCCCGACCCAAGAATCAAGTGGAACCACGACCCATACGGCAGTCCTTCCGCAGCCAAGAACCCCTTCCACTCGCCATTAACAGTCAGATAGTGGGCAGTACTCAGATACTCTCCCAAGTACGGGTTATAGAGGAGTAGCAGGCTCATTCCAGTCATGGGAGTCGATACGATGTAAATCCAGATACTAACGGTCCATTCACTCGTTGTAGTCATGGACGGGATGGAAGAGAACGCGAAGTTGTAGAGAGCTCCGTCCTTGGCAGTGAATGAGTTGGGGTTAACGCGAGACACGAGCTGGTGGCGAGTAGCGTGGATGCTGGACAACAGCAGGCAGAGAAGAACGAGCGTGCGGCCCATATTAACTATTAAGTAGTTCTGGGCTTTGGCTGAGATAGTCTCAGGTGTACACTGTGTGGGTGTCTTTCCGTCCCTCCTCTTCCGCAGACTAATCATCCCTTTGATTTGTTTGTGTACTCAAACAAAGCGGGGACTGCTAGAGCACTGCTGGATCTCTGGCACAATTACTGTTCCTTCAGAGTAGTCGTCCAGCCATAAGCGCCTGCGGGCTTCTACCCGCAACAAAAGCCCCTTTGCCCTTTTTATACCATTCCATACATAGTTGAGCGAAAGGGAGGACTACTCAGTTCACCAAAGGGATGAGTGTTTGCAAAGGCTCTAAGACAGCTCGTCTTTAGCTTAAAAACACAGTGAAGACGTAATGGCTTCTAGGACTTTGAAGCATGGGCAATTCACTAGTGTTTCTGTGTCATTCCAGATGAGCCGCGCAAGCCCTTCTTGGTGCAGCACGACTTCAGAATAACGAGTTTTGGAAGCGTTTCATTGATATTCTCGTCAAGCAACAGCAGCTTAGGTCGAACTACTCGCGAAGAGGTAGAATGAGCAGGACATATAAGCCGATTGAAACTGGCTTCTTAATAACTGAGGATTAAAGAAACAGTGAATGCGTGTAACTGAGCAGAGTTCTCCACCTCCTGTGCTTCCAATCCAGCTGAGGGAAGAATGTGTTGTTCCCAGCAGTGAGATTGTCATAACAGAGCTCTTTTCGAAGGCTTAGCCCTGGGAGGGAGCTATATTAACCTATATTAAGACTAACGCAGATCAATGAATAAAACATGGGATATCGAGTATTTCGATGTGGCTGGAAAGGCAACTTTGAATGCAAGCGGATATACTCTTAACTGATTTATAGTCTATCCATGTCGAAACATTTTCGTTCTGCAACAAGAGAAGGTAT